>Ga0066903_100000052_pt1 | contig 46689 bp, 60 predicted proteins | sample PanSoiMetaGPlot1_FD_67491 | JGI IMG/M metagenome (GOLD analysis project Ga0066903, IMG submission 67491) | Tropical forest soil microbial communities from Panama analyzed to predict greenhouse gas emissions - Panama Soil - Plot 1 (version 2) | ecosystem: Environmental > Terrestrial > Soil >... | reverse complement strand
ATTTTTCGCGCGCTCCCGCGGTAAAAATGTCAGGGGTCCGCGGGACCTATGGCCTGGAACGGGGTCCAGGGCGCGGGCGGGAAGCAAACGGCGGCCTCCTGGGATGGGGATGGGGGATAGGAGGTCGGACCCCCAAAAAGGCCGCGGGCGGGCGTCCTATTGGCTCGGTGCCAGAATGCCGCCGCGGTCGGAGTGGGCGGGGTCCCATGGGAGGACGGAGATGACGGTTGCGTGGCCTGCCGATCAGATCGAGCGCCGAAAGGTCGTCGAGCTTGCGCCGTATGCGCGCAACGCGCGGACGCATTCCGACGATCAGATCGCACAGATCGCGCGCTCCATCGAGGAGTGGGGATGGACCATGCCGGTCCTCGTCGGAGAGACGGGGATAATCATCGCCGGTCATGGGAGGGTCCTCGCCGCGGAGCGATTAGGGCTAGGAGAGGTCCCGGTCATCGTCGGTCGCGGCTGGACGCCGGAACAGATCGACGCCTATCGCATCGCCGACAACAAGATCGCGAGCAATGCGGGATGGGACGAGGCGCTCATGTCGCTCGCGGTCGCGGACCTGGACGATCTCGGTTTCGATATCACGAAGCTCGGACTGTCGGCGGCGGAGGCGAAGACGCTCCGCGGCGATGACGAGGGCGGGCCGCAGCTCACGGTGCGCGACGTCGAGGTCGAGACCGGTCCGGTCAAGGACGAATTTTGGATCGTCGTGAAGGGACCGCTCGCGCAGCAAGCGGACGCGCTCCAGCGTCTCGAGGCCGTGATGAAGGAGCTCGCGGGCGTTCGCGTCGAGATGGGGACGACGGTCCTCGAATGATGCGGCGATGGCGCGACGACGCGATCCTGGGCGAGCGCGATCTCGGCGACGTCGAATGGCCGGAGCGTGATCCGCGGCGGAGACTGAGATCGATGACGGCAATCGCGGACATGGCGCGTCCGGATTTGCCGCGGCCGACGTGTCGCGTGAAGCTCGTTTGCGGTCCGCCAGCGGCGGGGAAGACGACTTACGTGCGGGCGCACGCGCGCGCGGACGATATCGTCATAGACTTCGATCTAATCGCGCGGGAGATGGGTTTCGGGCTGGAGCGGAGCGGCGACCAGGTCGGCGAGGTCCTCGCGGAGCGCAATGCGCGCATGGCCGCGCTCGCGCACGAGCCCGCGGAGCGGCTGGCATGGGTCGTCATCAATGCGCCGTCGCATCGCTTGCGGGAATGGTGGCGGGGAATTCTCAACGCGGAGGAGGTCGTCCTTCTCTTGCCGGATCGCGCCGAGCTCCTCCGTCGCATCCGGAACGATCCAGAGCGTCAATACGATTGGGCGCGGCATTACGATCTGGTCAATGCCTGGATGATGCGCGAGCGATACAATGATCCGGGGATCATGAAGGGCGATTGCGACGCGCAAGGAATGCCGACGGACCCATTGCATCCCTGGAACCGGGGAAGCGACTAAGGCGCGGCCATGCCATACGCGAACAAGGTCTATAAACAGATCGACAACACGGAGGCGCGCGGGGCCAAGCGCGCGAAGATCGAGATCCGCGAGAACGTCGCCAAGGCGGTCGCGGGACCGTTGCATGTCTTCGATGCGTTCGCGGGCGCCGGCGTTCTCCATCGCGCGGTCTGGCGCGATCTGGCCGCGAGCTATACCGGTTGCGACAAGCGATATTTCCGCGACGGGCGGCGCGTCTTCGTCGGCGACAACCGGCGCGTGCTGCGCGCCATCGATCTCTCCGCGTTCAACGTGTTCGATCTCGACGCCTACGGATCGCCATGGGAGCAAGCGGTCATCATCGCGGCGAAGCGGAAGCTCGCGCCAGGCGAGCGCGCGGCGATCATCGTCACCGACAACATGATGCAATATCGCAACGCCATGGTCGCGCATGGCCTCCGCGATCTCACTGGTCTCCGTCATCGCGCGACGCCAGGAAAATCCATGTCGCGCAATCACGGCGCGATCCTCGCGGTGATCTGGAACGAGCTCGCGACGCGCATGCATGCGAAGCTCGTCCGGATTTGGCAAGCGGACAACCGGACGGGCGGCGTCGGCGTCGCCTATGTCGGCGTCGTGTTCGAAGGATTGCCGGAGGCGGAGCGCGCTCCCGCGCGCGCGCGCGTCCAGAACGCCGCAGCGGCGCGCGCGCAATCGTTCGCGCCGGATGCGGGTCTCGAATTGCGTTCGCTCGAGGAGCTCGCGTCGCCGACGTCGGTCGTCAATGATGTTGCGTCACGCGCAAAGGATTCGCGTAGGCGGGCGGGAGGTAGGGCTGGAGGTCGCGCTTGACGTAATGCGCCTTCCCGTAGCGCGCCATGCGGTCAATGATCCGGAGCGTGTAATCGCTCCAGTCGAGGACCTTCGTGATCGTCGGGACGTAATTCGCCTGTCCGACCTTGTAGAGGTCGACGAATTCATGGGTCGCGTCGACGACGGCGAGCGAATGGTCGGCGTCGAGCGTCGGCTCCAGCGAGACCCAAGTGAAGATGCCGCGGTCGTGGAATTTGCGGAGGGTCTCGATCCGGTCCCCGGGCAAGGCGGCGGCGCGTTCCCACTTTTGCGAGAAACGGTCGTCGAGCGTCGTCAACGTCGCGGCGAAGGCGTCGCGCTCCGGGCGGAATAGATCGAGGTCGGCGAGCGCGCGCCTCCCTCCCTTCGTGAGCGGACAGATCGCGAGACCATGCTCGACCAGAATCTCCAGCGCCGGTCGGGTCAAGGATCGGTCGACCGGATTGTAAATGTCGGTCGTGAACGAGAGCATGATCTGGATATCGAGGTCGTTCTCCTCGCATCGTTCCGCATCGCGGCGGAGGCGGCGGAGATAATTCGGGCGCGGGATCGCGCCAGCGTCGAAGACGGCGCGGGACGGTTGTCCAGGGACGTGCGGGACGTAGCAATAGGCGCACGCATGCCCGCATCCGCGATAGGGATTCGTCGCATAGGGCGCATATTCCCCGGCCTGTCCCTTCGGCGCATAAAGCACCTTCTCCGGAAGGCGGGCGACGATATCGTCCGGGTCGAGCGGTCGCGGTCCCATGGCGCGGGAAAATAGGTCCATCGGTCCAGACCGGTCAAGGTTTGTCGTCATGGTGGATCGCGCCGAGCGCGACACGGTCGAGGAGCATCGCAAACGGCAATTCCATGAGCGCGTCGACGTCGGGCGGCATGATCTCATATCGCAGCATGAGCCGGATCTGGCGCTCTGTGATGGGCGCGACGTCTTGCTGGCCGCTCGCCCATCGCCGTGACGTGCGCTCGTTCACGCGAAAGAATTTTGCAGCTGCAACTTGCGACAGATCGAACACGACCAGCGCCGCGCGGTAATCGTCCTTCGTCATCATCGCTCGATCTCCTCCACCATCGCATCGTTCACGAGGTCAATCGAGAACAAGCGGAGGCGATGCGTCAAGCGATGGAAACGCATCGCCGTCCGACGGTCGAGGACGCCCATCTCATTCTCGCCGAGCTCCTCCATCGCCACGACGATCCGCGTCATGCGACGGACGAGCCGAAGATAGGCGCGGCGATCCTCCGCCGTGCATCCCGGAGCCATGGTCATTGCGTCCTCCATAGGATCGGGACCGTCGAGTAAGGCGGGGCGCATCGCGGGTCGTCGGGATAGCGTCCTTGACGATCACAGAGGACGACTTGCTGGACCGTGTATTTCCGGCCGATGTGATTGGCCTGGATCGTCCATTCGTCGCGACATTGTTGCGTGTCCGCGTCGACGATCTTGACGGGGAAAACCCCGCCAAGGGAGACAAGCTCGTCGTGAGCAAATCCCCGGCCGCGCTCGATCATTTGCTCCGAGAGATAGTTGAGGATCGAGCCGTCGAATGATCCGATCAGGAGGAGCTCGGGGAGGTCGACGAGTTGATTTCCCACCGTGTAAGCAAACGGCGGCGCGTCCTTGTCCGCACCGACGCAAATCACGCAACGGCCGGTCCGGTTGATATCGTCGACGATCTTCTGGCGGAGCCGATCAAAGTCCGCGGCGGTCGGTCGTTTCGTCATGGTTTCCTCCTCATATCGGCACGCGCTGGATCGCGACGATGGCGGTAACGTCGATCATCATCGGAAGGTCGGAGCCGTCCTTGCCTTTGACGTCCAGGCGAACGAGACCCTCCGCGGTCGGGTTGTGAAGCGCACCGACCAACGACAAGCCGTAGGAAAGGACGACCAGCGCGAGCCAGCCGTCCCCGTCGGGAGCCTCGATCTCCTTCATCGCGAGGCCGAATTGACGGAGGGTCATGACGCGGCCTCCTCCGCCTCGATGGTCTTGCATTCGAATTCGTCGAGCTTCTCGGCGATCTCGGCGAGGACCCGGAGCGTCGGATAGGCGAGGGTCGAGATGACCTGGACAAGGTGTCCCATCTCCATCGCGCTCAATGCCTCGACGTGGCCGTTCTCGAATGGGTCGCCGGGACTGTCGGCGATCTCGTGTCTCGCGAGCTTGCCCGCGGTGTCGAGCGCGCGCCGGAGCGATTGCGTCATCTCGCCGACGGTCGCGATCAGGGTCGCATGCGTGCGCTCGATGAGGAGATCGTCGACCTTCGGCGCGGCGACCGGGATCGGCGGATTGTGCTGGACGGCTCCGCCGCGGGCGGGGATGCGGCGGCGGTCGCGTGGTTTCTTCGTGGTCATGTGCGCGGTCCTTTCATGGTTTGCGCGTGGGGAAATTATCCGACCTGGAGGACCTTGCCGCAGTCGCGGCAGGTCCAGTGATGTTTCATCCGGCGAGTGTCGGCGTGGTAATCGGCCTCGCCGCTCTCGTTCCCGCACGAGCACCACATCGCGGCCTCCGACTGGAGCGCGGCGAAGCGGCGCGGCGTGACCTTCCCGATCCCGCCGCAGGAGACGCAATCGGTCTCGAATTGAGTAAGCTCGATCTCGCCATCGCCGCGGTCGGTCGTGACGTGGACGCGGACTTTGCGCGCTCCCTTGCACGACGGGCATTGCTTCATCGCGGCGGCGGTCATGGCTTTCTCCTGTCGTAAATCTCGCGGCGCTCGATCTCCGTGAGCGGCTGGCCTTTCAATCCCTCCTCGCGCATGAGCGCGCCGAGGAGATCGATGGATTGATCGAGCCATTGCGGACGGCGGCGCTTGTATTGCTTCTCGTGGGTCATCATGCGCGTGCGGGAGAATGCGCTCTCCGGGCCGTAGCGGCCGACGACCTCCTCGACGAAACGGACCGCCGCGTTATGTGCGGTCCTGGAGATCGGGCGCTCGCGCGCGGGCGCGGGGCGCGCGCGATCCAGGGCATTGTGCCGATTGAGGACGAGCGCGATGGCAGCGGCGGCGACGACGTCGCGGCAACCGCAGACCCAATAGTCCGGGGTCCCGTGCCAGCGATGATGGACGACGGCGGCGACGAGGCCCGCGGCGTGCCACTCCGCGGGGACGTCCTCCGAGATGCCGAAAGCGTCGGGCGTCATGACGAGAGCCCTCCACTCTGGACGCACCAGCGATAAAGCTTGCGCTCCAGGGATTCGAGGTCGTCCGTGATGAATTCGCTCCGCTCCAGGAGCAAATGCCAGCGACCCTCGCGGCGCGCGTCCTCCGGCCACCATTCCAGGACCTCGTCGATGAAATAGGTCCCGTCGTAAATCCAGCCGCGGGCGACATGCGTCGGGTCCCCGCCTTCGGCCTCGAATAGTTGATCCGGGAGGTCCTTCGCGAGATCGTCGCTGTGTTTCTTGCTCGCCTGGAATTGTTCGAACGTCATGACGCCGGGAGGCGGGACGAATTCGGGCTCGTCCTCCTCCTCGTCGGTCTCGCTCCCGTCGAGGCAATAGGTCCGGGAGACGTCGTCGGCGAGTTTCCTCGCGGCGTTGATCTCGCGATGGAGCGTGTCGGGCTCCGCGTCGACGATCTTTTGGATCGCGTTCACGAGACGGTTGAGATCATTGGTCGTGGTCATGGCGTCACCTTTTCGATCTGGTCGCGGGGAAGGTCGGAGGTCCAGCCGGTCTCGTGCCAGCGGACGCGGATAGTCGCGCCGTCGAAAATCGCCTCGACGCGGCCGGTATGGCGTCCGCCGATCTCGCGAACGACGTCGCCGCAATCGAAGCCGATCCAGTCGGCGACGCGCACGCGCGAGGAGGAGACGCGGGGAGCGAGGCCCATCTCCTCGCGGAGACGGGCTTGCGGGGATTTGACGACGGTCATCATCGGGAGACCCCGCGCGCGTTAGCGCGCGGCCTCCTGGACTTGATCGTCCCGAAGGACGAGCGCGGTCCCCGCGTCGAGGAGGTCCGCGGTACGGACCCACACATATCCGTCACGGCGCTCCGTGACGCGCACGCGCAGGGTCGTCGAGCGGAACCCGACGAGATCGGTAGCGAAAAAGTAGGGCATTACGGGTCTCCCGGGCATTTGCCCTTGGAAAGCGGACGAGGCGGGATTGCCGCGTCCAGGGGGTAAGGTAGGGCTGGCGGTCCTATGGGTCAAGGGGTCCTAGGCGGCCGATGACGACCATGTGACCACGGTCGCGGGTCCGCCCGCGGCACGCGCGGCCTCGCGGGCGCGGCGCGTCGCCCATGCCTTGCGGCCGGGAGTGAGCGCGGCAGTCGCGGGATCGACGGCGGGCGAAGGGTCCCGCCAGGAGAACGAGCGGCCGAGTCCCTTCGTCGACTGGACGAGGAGGCCGCGCTCGCGCGCGCGATCCTCGATCTCCAGCGCGCGCGCATAAAGCGCGGGCTGGATCTCCGCAAGCTCCGCGATCTCGCCGCGCTTCATCGCGGGACAGAACCAGCACGAGCTTTTGCGGGGAACGGGGAGACCGGCCTCGCGGACGACGCGCTCGCATCCGGCGCGGTCGAGACCCCATTCGATCAACGGATAGCGATGCTCGTATCCAGGCGACCATTTGCCGTCGGCATTCTTCACGCGACGTCCGTCGGCGGGGCCAGCGTCGTATCCGATCAGCTTGCGGACGAGCGGTCCGTGATTCCATGTCTTCGTCTTCGAATTCCAGCCGAAGACCTCGCGGCATTTTTTGTCCTGGGGCGCGGCCTTCCACTTTTGCGAACAAGTGTGAACGCCGAAGGCGGGCGAGGGCAAAGTCCGGAGGCGATAGACCTCGTCGCCGAGAGAAGCGTCGCCAGCAATCGGGCTCGCATTCTTCACGGTCACGATCTCCGGCCAGCCGACGGAGCGGAGCCACGCTTGCATGATCGGGAGATAGGCGTAGGTCTCCGGGCGCTCCGATCCAGTGTCGGCAAATAAGATCAGATCGGGAGCGGGCTCGCCGCGGCGATGCATCTCGACGAGCATCGCGGTCGAATTCAAGCCAAGTCCGTAAGCAACTACGACGGGGATTCGGTCGGTCATTTTTGTCTCCGGGCAATCGCCCTTGAAACGAGGGGTCGTTAACTATTCCATCCGACGATCATGTCGCGCGCTTCGGCGAGAGTGCCAACGCGGGCGAGGTCCTGTCCGAAGCGCCGGATCACGAGGCGGTCGCCGTCGCGGTCAATCGCAAAGGGGCCAAGGGTCCAGCCCTTCGGGGTCCGTCGGAGTTTTAGGGTCGTGTTCATGCCAATAAGTTAAGGACCCCGGGCCGTTAGGTCCAGGGGTCCTAGTCGCTTTCCGGATCACGAACCCGCGACCGACTAGGTCCCGCTAATCATTAGGCTTTTCGGTCCTAGTTCCAGGCGTCCGGGCCGTTAAAGGTTAATCGAGGGAATTCATTCCTTTAACGAGGAGAGCCGTCATCACGTCGGCGACGGAGACCCCGCGGACCGCCGCCTCCAGGGCGATGCGGCGGAGGTCCTCGACGGCCAGCGGAAGCGGGCTCTCGCGGCGGCGGTCCCCGTCGACGAGGACGAGCGCCAGCGTCGGGCCGTTGCCATTGGCGGCGGGGAGCGATGGCACGCGCGGGAGCGGGATCGGCGCGGCGGACGGCGGGCGCGGCAGAAGGCGCACGCCGTTGTCGGGGCGCTGGCGGCGGAGCGAGATGCCGAGCCGCGAGCAAGTGACCTGGAGCGATCCGACCGTGCAACCGATGATCTCGGCGATCTCCTCGCGTGAGGTCCCGCGCTCGATCAAATTGCGGATTTGCTCGATCCGTTCCGGCGTGAATTTGCGTTCTCGTCCTTTGTTGTTTGTCATCGAGATCATGGATCTCTCCCGGGCAACGCGCCCTTGGCTAGTGGTCGAGATGGATGGGACGCGCGTTCAATCTCGCGTCCCGCGGTCCGCTGGACCTGTGAGATTCGTCACAGGGTCGTCGGAATCTTTTTGCGGAGACGTCACGCGACGAGATATTTCGTCGCCTCCTCGATGGGCATGTCGTGAAGGAAGCGCGCGGCGGGCTCCTTCATGCGGACGTGTTCGATGATCGCCTCGCGGGAGTATCCGCCTTTCTTCACGGCGATCTGGAGAACCTTGCCGTCGCGGAGCCAAAGGACCTTGGACGCGAGAATGCGCTTGACGGTTTTCTCCGTCGCGATCCGGTCAAGCTCGCGATGACAGAGCAATTCGAGCGAACACGGGAACGAATGAGTCTCGCCTCCGGCCTCGTAAGTCTCGGCGGGATAGGTCTCGGCGATCAGTTTCTCCAGCGCCTCCAGGCGCGTCCGGAATGTCCGATCCGCGGTGAACGGATGATGCATGTCCGGTCCGCCTTGGCCGTGATTGCTCGCCGTGCAAAACCGTTTCCCGTCGACGAAGACGTCGGCGGTATAGGCGGGAGTCTCCTCCGAGAGCGAGCGGCTCTCGCGAACCTTGCGAAGCTCGATCACCGGTCTCTTATCGGTCGTCATCGTGTCCTCCTATGGGTTGACGTTTTCAAGCTCGTTCCAGGCGCGAAGCAAAACATCGGCCTCGCTCTGGAGCGCGGGACGGTCCGGGAGATCGTCGCCCGACTCCAGGCGAAAGCCGATCTCGTCGAGCCGTCCCTGGACGAGGTCCTTGACGGCGTCGAGCGACTCCCGGGAGAGCGGCACGAGCGCGGGCGCGCGGGCCTCGTCCTCCTCGACGGCCGGTCCCTTGCGGGCGGCGCGCGCGTCCTCCTCCGCGGCGATGGCGTCCTCCCATCGGTCGGAGAATTCGCGGAGCCATGCGCGCTGGTCGTCGGTCAATTCCGGATCGAATAGATGCTCGTCGGCGGAGCCGAGATTGAGATGGTTCCGCTTGTTCCAGGCGTCATACTCCGCGCACAAGGCGGCGAGCGGGTCGGTCGTCATGGTCGTCTCCTGGGAATAGATCGAGGTCTCGACGCCGATGACCTCCCAACCGAGCGCGGTCGCGCGCTCTCTCGCGATGGCTTCCGCCTCGCTCGCGGTATGGTCGCCCTCGACGAGGGTCGAGATCGGATCGGCGTTGTCGGCGAGCGAGCCGCGGACGCGGACGCCGAGAATGATGGTCCAGGTCATGACGGGCTCCTAAGCGTGACGCATGTCACGGCGACGAGCGGACCGAGATTGGTCGAGCCGCATTCGACGTGGGGCGTGTGGGCGATGGCCGCGAGCCACATGAGGCCGAGGATCGCGGCGATGGAGAGCGCCTTGGAGGCATTGCCGAGCCAGCGGGTCATGACGCTCACCAGACGGTCTTATCGGCGCGGATCACGGCGCACATGGAATAGGTGCCGTGGGGTTTGCAGCATTCGACGCCGTCGCGGACGAAGATGCCGCGCTTGTAGGTCTCGCCATGCTCGCGGATCGTCATTTGCTTCGCGGTCCGCGCGATGATCTCGAAGCGATAGATCGTGTCGTAATCGCAGATCGAGCGCGTGCCGTAAGTCTGGCCGACTTGAAATTTGATGGTGGGGGTCTCGGTCATCGTCGTCTCCCGGGCATATGCCCTTGAAGGGTTGAAGGGGGCGGAGCATTGGCGCTCCGATAGGTCGCGGGCCTAGTCTCGCGTTACTGCCGAGCCCGGGGCAGGCGCTCCGAAAGCGGTTGCAAATTCCCATTGACGGTCGGGAGCGGAATGCGGCGCGTGTAGAGTCCTAACGCCTGGATATTCGGAAGCTCCCGTTTGAATTCGATCTCGTTCCTGAATTCGCCATATCGCTCCCACTTGTGGCGGTCGCTCCGGCGGGTCTCGATGATGAAGCTCACGATAAAGTCTCCGGTTGTTCTGGCGCTTTGGTCGCCCCGCCCCGTCGGGGTCTCTCGTGTCTGGGCCGGTCCTTTTCAGGGGACCCGGGGATAGGCGACCAAAGCGCCGTCGTTCAATGTCCGTAATCTAGGCCCATCGGTCCTAGCGGTCAATGGGTCCTAGGCGGTCCTTGTCGCTTTTTGCTTCACAGGCTAGTTACCGGCCAGGTCGCGCTAATCATGAGGGAATTTGGCTTATGAACGCCCCGACGCCATTGGCTTTGAAGGTCCTCCGGGGGAATCCGGGCAAACGGGCGCTCCGTCCGGAGCCGATCCCCGACCTCCCGGAAGCGCCGCCCGATCCTCCGGCATTCCTGGGCGAGATCGCGCAAACGGAGTGGCGGCGCATCATCGTCTCCTTGTATCGTCTCCGTCTGGTCACGAGCCTCGATCTCAACGTCCTCGCGGCATACTGCAACGCATATGCGCGATGGCATGAAGCGGAGACGACGCTCGCGGCCATGGCGGAGAAGGACCCCGTCACGAAAGGCGTTCTAATTCGCGGCGCGCACGGAACGCCCGTCGTCAATCCTCTCGTTCGCGTTGCGAGCGTCGCCGCGAAGGACATGGTCAACTTTGCCGGAGAATTCGGACTCTCTCCTCTCGCCCGCGCAAGGATCGCCGCGGGAGTCTATGAAAATCCGCCGCGCTCTAAATTCGACGGTCTCATTCCCGGAGGTTAAGAGGAGCTCGGAAGGTAAGGCGCGCGCGCGGCGCGTCATCAACTTCATTCAAAAGCTCACCGTGCCGAGCGGTCACGGCGCGGGACGCGCGTTCAAGCTCGACACTTGGCAGAAGGAATTCATCCGCGACATTTACGAGCCGCATCGCGCCGGCCGTCGTGTCGTCCGTCGCGCGATCCTTTCGATGGCGCGCAAAAACGGCAAGACCGCTTTGATCGCGGCCATCGCTCTCGCGCATCTCGTCGGGCCGGAGGCGGTCCCCAATGGCGAGATCTATTCCGCGGCGAACGACCGCGACCAGGCGGCAATCGTTTTCAAATTCGCGAAACAGATCGTCGAACTCGACGCCGAGCTCCTCGCGCTCGTGCAAATCATTCCGTCGACGAAGACGATGATCGCGCGGCCGACCGGATCGGTTTATCGCGCGATCTCCGCGGAGGCGGGCACTAAACATGGATACATGCCGAGCGTCGTGATCTATGACGAACTCGCACAGGCGAAGACGCGCGATCTCTATGACGTCCTCGATACGTCTTTCGGCGCGCGGAGCGAGCCGCTCTTTATCGTGATCTCGACGCAATCGAACGACCCGGAGCATATCCTGTCGATCTTGATCGACGACGCGCTCTCCGGATCGGACCCTTCGATCATGTGCCACCTATTCGCGGCGAAGGAGGATTGCCCTCTCGACGACGAGGCCGAATGGAAGCGCGCAAATCCGGCGCTCGATGTTTTCCGCGACCGCGAGGACCTCGAGACCGCGATCCGCAAAGCAATCCGCATGCCCGCCGAGGAGCCGAAGGTCCGGAATTTGTTTTTGAACCAGCGCGTGAATCCGACGGCGACATTGATCGCGCGCGCGGACTGGATGGAATGCGCGGGCGACGCGGTCGAATTCTCTCCCGGCGAGGAGGTCTATCTCGGACTCGATCTGTCGAGCGTGATCGATCTCTCCGCGCTCGTCATGGGATCAGCTGCCGATGCGACGCGCGTCAAACCGTTCCTGTTCAAACCGGCCGACTTGCTGGAGGAGCATTCAAACCGGGACTTCGGGACGGGCAATCTCCGTTATGTGCATTGGGCCGCGGAGGGTCATCTTCTCACGTCGCCAGGACGGAGCATCAATCCGGAGACCATCGCGCGAAAGATCGCCGAGCTTCACAACACCTATACGATCCGCGGCCTCGCTTATGATCGCTGGCGGATGAATGATCTCCTCCGATATTTCGACGCCATCGGTCTCCAGGCATACAAGGACGAGGACACGGAGACGATCCTTCGCACGCGCGGATATCTGTCGGGCGCGGGAATCCGGATCGTGCCATGGGGCCAGGGATACAAGGACATGGCTCCGGCGATTGACGCATTCGAGCTTGCGGTCACCGAGCGGACGCTCGTTCACGACGCAAATCCGGTCCTCACATGGAACATGGCGAACGCCGTCGCGACCATGGACCCATCGGGGAATCGAAAGCTCGACAAGGACAAGGCACGATTCCGGATCGACGGCGCGGTCGCGCTCGCAATGATGTTGGGTCTCAAAGCGCGGGACCGCGCGGGCGAGGTCGACGTCGGATCATTGATCGGATAATCGGACATGCCGCTCATTCTGCAAAAGGCCGGTTTCGGCGAGCCGCTCCAGGAGCTCGAGCCTCTCCTCGCATGCGAGGAGACGGAGACGGGCTGGCGCGGCTTGACGCAAGCGGGCGAGGTCCTCGACGTCAAGGGACAGACCGGCGAGCGCGCGCGCGTCCCGGAGGAGATCATCATCACGCGCGGCGGCGAGCCTTACGGCCGACGCCAGGTCCCGGAGGCGGAGCCGCGTTGCGTCACCGAATACATTCGCAACGTCGAGCATGCGCGCGCGTTCATGCGCGAGAGCCAATTCGAGGCGGCGCTGGCGCGGAGCAATGCCGCGCTCTCCATCGCGCCGACGCATGTCGCGCAATTCAATCGCGCGTTTGCGTTCCTCCATCTTGGCCGATGGTTCGAAGGTCTCGAGGACCTCGTCCAGATCGAGCGCGAGGCTCCGCGCTTCATGCGGCCGATGCATCGCGCGGCAATCGAGGCGGGCCTCCGGCCATGGCGCGGGGAGGATCTCGGCGGCAAGCGCATCCTCCTCCTCGACGATCACGGATTCGGCGATACGATCCAGATGCTCCGATATGTCCCGGTCCTCCGCACGATGGGCGCGGAGCCGATCATCATGTGTCGGAGTGAGCTCACTCGTCTCGCCAGTCAGATCGCACCGGTCACGGCGAACACGCTCCGCGTCCTGGAGGCGGATTATTTTTGCTCGTTCCTCCATCTCCTCCGCTTCATGCCGGAGTCGATTGCCGATCCTCCATATCTCATGCCGTTGCCGGGACCGATGTGCGAGGACGACGGTCGTCGCCGCATCGGGATCGCGTGGTCGGTCGGCGTCGCGCACGATGACGACTATCCGCGCGAGATACCGATCGAGCTCCTCGTCGACGCGATAGGCGGTCCCGACGTCGAGCTTCACAGCGTCCAGGCGCAAGGCGACGACGAGGCGACGGCGCACGGCGTCGTCGCGCACGAATTCGCGGACTTCGGCGAATGCGCGGGCCTCATGATCCAGATGGACGAGATCATCGCCATCGATACCGCGGCGCTCCATCTCGCCGGAGCCATCGGTCATCCGCGCGTCACCGCGCTCCTCTCGCATTGGCATTCCTGGAGATGGAGTCATCCCTGGTATCCGACCATGAAGCTCGCGATCCAGGCGTCTCCCGGCGATTGGGGGAGCGCGCTCGCGCAATGCTGACTCTCCCGATCACGCCGCGGAACGAGATCGCCGTCCGGCCGGTCAATTGGACGGGCTTGCCGCGCGAGTATCTCAACGCCGGGGAGTTGGAAATCATCATCGCCCTGGTTCGCTCCGTCGAGCCGAAGATCATGGTCGAGATCGGGCTCGCCGCGGGACGGACGGCGAAGGCAATCCTCCGCGAGATTCCCGATCTGGAGCGATACATCGGGGTCGACACCGATCCCGGATATCGAACGAAGATCGCGAGCCAATGGTCGGAGCGCGGTCCTAATCCCGGCCATCTCGCGCTCCCGGATTCGCGCTTCGATAGATGGCTTCTCCCATGCGGGAGTCTCGATCTAATCCCGGATGATTTCCCGGAGATCGACGCGATGTTTATCGACGGGGATCATTCGAGCGAAGCGGTCCGCCACGATAGCAACCTCGCGCGCGCGGTCGTCCGGGCCGGAGGGATCATTATCTGGCACGATTATCATAACAACGGAGTCGAGGTCACTCGCGTCCTCGAGCTCGACCGTGATCTCGGCGCGGATATCCGTCACGTCGAGGGGACGTGGCTCGCATACGAAAGGCGATGACAATGCAGCAACAGGAAAGCGTCATTCCGTTCAAGCGCGAGGCCGCGTCGCCGTTGCAGCTGCCGCCCGCAAATCAATTCGTCCGCGTCGCGACCGCGAGGATCATCGCGCAAACGTCGAGGATCTCCGCGCTCGAGGTCGTACGCGCGCGCTTCCCGAATGATCGCATCGCCGCGGAATGGATCACGCGCGCGGCGGTCGCGCCCGCGATGACCAGCGTCGCGGGATGGGCCGCGGAGCTCGCGCCGACGATGGTCGCCGACGGCTTGACCGCGATGGGTCCCGCATCGGCCGCGCGCGAAATTCTCTCCCGCGCGCTCCGCCTCTCGTTCGATGGCTTCGGTCATATCACCGTCCCCGGTCTGGTCGCGGACTTCGGCAATACCGGATGGGTCGCCGAGGGCCAGCCGATCCCGGTCCGCATGTTGACGCTCTCCCCGAAGACCATCGATCCGCACAAGCTCGCCGTGATCGTCGTCCTCACGCGCGAGATGATCGATAGCAGCAACGCCGAGGCGCTCGTCTCCGACGCGCTCATGAAGGCCGCGGGCCGGATCGCGGACGAGATCCTATTCGACGGCAATCCCGCGGCGGCCAATCGGCCAGCGGGCCTCCGCAATGGCGTCGCGGCGTCGACGCCGAGCGCAAACACCTTCGCCGAGGACGCGGCGCGGGAGGATATCGCGACCCTAATCAACGCGCTCGCGCCGGTCGCGGGCAATGGGCCTTACATCATCATCGGATCGCCCGGGCGCGCGGCCATGCTCGCGATGGAATACGGCGACGCCGCAAATATCACCTTCCTGGGATCGAGCGCGGTCATTAACGATCTCCTCGCCGTTGCGCCGGAGGCGCTCGCAATGGCGGCGGCTCCGGAGCCGATGATCGAGACCTCGACGGCGGGGACGGTCGTGATGGACGACACCGCGCCCGGAGCGGCCGGGACGGCGGGGCCGGAGCGATCCATTTTCCAGACCGATTCCATCGCGATCAAAATGCGCTGGCCGCTCTCCTGGGCGCTCCGCGATTCCCGGGGCTTCGCCTGGATGACGCCAGCGTGGAAAGCGCCATAGACGACCTCCCGTCGACGGGAAACGGGGGGCGGGCGTCCTTGCGGTCCTCCTGGGCGTCCGCCTCCCACCTATGAAAAGCGCCGCGGCAAAGGGGCCGCGGCGCGGGCCGGTCCTCCATCCGTGCGGCGGGCGGGGACCAGCGAGAGGACGAGTCTCGATAAGGGCGGCGATCTGGTCTGAGTCGGGCCGAGCGCACAAGGGAGGGATGTGGATATGGTCGACGAAACCCCGATCAAACAAGAGAAGCCGGTCGCCGTGACAACGGCGACAATCCGCGCGGGCGAATTCCTTTCGGACTCGATTGATCTCACGACCGGATCGGTCGCGATGGTCGTCGCGCCCGCGGAATGGACCGCGGCGAATGTCAGTTTCCTCGTCTCGGTCGATAATCAGACCTGGGGCGATCTGTTTTACGAAGGACACGAGGCGCTCTCGGCGGTCGTCGCCGGGACCGCAATCGTCCTTCCCTCCGATCTCACTAACGCCGCGCTCTATCTCAAAATCCGGTCGGGGTCGCGCAACAATCCTATCCCGCAAGAGGCCGAAAGAGTCTTCTCCCTTGGGATCATCTAGGAGGCCGCGCCATGCCGATGACACCGCACAAGGACGAGAGCCAGTCCGCTTTCATGGCGCGATGCGTCCCGGAGATGAAGAAATCCGATCCGTCGCGCTCGAATGACCAATGCGTCGCGATCTGTCTCGATATCTGGAAAAACAAGGACAAGGCGCTCCGCCAAGCGCCGCCCGTCGATCCGGGCGAGAGCCATGGCGATTATATCGACCGTTGCGTCCAGGAGGTCCTCGACGAGAACGAGGACATGGACGAGAGCGAAGCCGAAGACATTTGCCAGACCGAATGGGAGAGCCGCATGACGTCGCCGGTCATCACGAAGACGCACGCCGAGAACGCCGGCGGCGATCCGCTTTCGTTTGTCCTCTCCGATGCAACGCCGGATCGCTATGGCGATATCATCGCGGTCGAGGGCTGGGAATTAGACAACTTCAAAAAAAACCCGGTCGCACTTTTTTCCCACGATGCGCGATTCATCGTCGGAACGTGGAAGAATTTGCGGATCGAGAAGAACGGTCTCCGCGGCGATCTGGAGCTCGCGAAGGAAGGGACGTCGGATCGGATCGACGAGATCCGACGTCTCGTCGAGGCCGGAATTCTCCGCGCCGTCTCCGTCGGCTTTAAGCCAATGGAGCATGAACCCCTGGACGCAAAGGACCCCTGGGCCGGGGTCCGCTATACAAAATCCGAGCTTGTCGAGACTTCACTCGTGGCCGTGCCCGCAAACCCCAACGCGCTCGCGGTCGCGAAAAGTTTCGGCGTATCTCCCGACACCTTGCGGCTCGTCTTCGCCAAGCATGGCACGGAAGACGCGACGACCAGGCGGCGGGACCTCCGCGCCAAGCATGGCGACCCGCAGCATCGTAACGATAGGAGGGGAGCGATGACGCTCGCCCAACGTATTATCAATGTCGAGGCGTCGATCACGGCCAAGCGTGACGCGCTCGACGCGCTCTTGGCGAAGATGGACGACTCGGACGTCAAGGACGCCGAGCTTACCGAGATGAACGATCTCAACGCGGACCTTGCCCGTCTGGAGAAGGCGCACGCCGGATTGATCGAATCCGAGAAGCGTCTCGCGAAGACGACGGAGGGCAACGGCGACGGCGGTCGGAGCCGTGAGCTCACCGTGGTCCATGACCAGCGTCGACCCAACGGCAACGGCCAGGATCGCGCGGAGATCAAATCCCCGGTCGTGCATTCGCGCGGGAGGCCGAAGGACTTCACGCTCGTCGATCTCCTCGCGCGCGCGGGCGTTGTGACGATCCGCGCGAAGGAATGGAATATCCCCATGGAGGCCGCCCGCGGGCGCATCTATGGCGATGACCTCGAGACCCGCGAGATTTGCGACATTGTCTGTCGGTCCGCGGTCGCTCCGGCGATGACGACCGTCACCGGATGGGCGGCCGAGCTCGTCCAGCCGAGATACGAGGCGCTCCTCCCGCTTCTCATGCCCAAGGCATTGTTGACGCGGCTCGCTCCTCGCGGTCTCTCGCTCGACTTCGGCAACGCGGGACGCATCGTCATCCCGGGACGCCAGCGCACCCCGTCGCTCGCCGGGAGCTTCGTTGGTGAAGGAATGCCGATCCCCGTCCGCCAGGGCGCTTTCACGTCGATTCAATTCACGAGAAAGAAGGTGGGGGTTATCTCGGTCTGGACGAAAGAAATGGAAGACGCGAGTACGCCAGCCATCGAGGGCGTCATCCGCGAGGCGATCCAGGACGATACGAGCGTCGTCGTCGATTCGCTCTTGATCGACGCCAACGCGGCGACCGTGATCCGTCCCGCGGGTCTCCTCAACGGCGTCTCCGCGCTCACCGCGACGACCGGCGGCGGTCTCGGCGCGCTCGTCGGCGATATCCTCCAACTCGTCGGCGGGATCGTCACGTCGAGCTATGGCAACGTCCGCAACCTCGTCTGGCTAATCAACCCCGCGCAAGTCCTCTCCGCGTCGCTCACTGGCGCGTCGGCGACCGGCGTCTATCCGTTCAAGGAGGAGATCTCGCGCGGGACTCTCGGGAATATCCCGTTCATCGACTCCTCGACGGTGCCAGTGAAGACGTTGATCCTCGTCGACGCCGCGGACTTCGTCTCCATCGGTGGCGGAGCTCCTCGCTTCGACATAAGCGATTCTGCCACGATCCACATGGAGGACACGTCCCCGGCCGAGCTTGTCGGGACCGGCTCGCCCGGGACCGTCGCCTCGCCGCAACGCTCTCTGTTCCAGACGGACTCGCTCGCGCTCCGGATGGTCATGCCGCTCAATTGGGCGATGCGTCGGACCGGCATGGTCACTTGGGTCCAAAACGTCACATGGTAACGGCGCGCGGCGTCGCACGTTGATAAGATGGGCGGGCCGCATCCCGCGGCCCGTCATCATTCGAGGAGAAGACGATCATGGCAGACGATCCCGCCACCGAAGCCGCGCGCAAGCGCGTCGAGGAGGACAAAAAGATCCGCGCCAAGTCCGACGCGGAATATGCCGAGCGCATGAAGGGCAAGCCCACTCCGACGCAAGAGGAGTGCGATCTCGCCGTCTCCGGCGCGCACGTCGTCGAGAAGGAGGACGACGGCTCCGGTCCGGACCCGCACGATCCAAGCTCTCGCGAGGCGCACGAGACGCGCCATCAAACCGCGCGGCCAGCGGGCGGATATTCGACCCGACAAACGACAGCGCGGCCCGCGTCGGGACCGCATTCGCGTTCCGAATAAATGAACGCGCTCGCTCGCATCGCGCGAGTCCTCGCTCCCTTCGTCGCGAAAGCGGCGGAGGGAGAGTTTCGTCCTGGGCCGTACCTCCTCCCGATCACCGGAGGATATCTCCCGGACGGCACGCCGACGAATTTTTTCCAATGCGGGATCGATCCGATGGGGAGCTCGTCGCGCTCCGCCATGGTCGAGGCATGCGTCTCCGCCTACAGCCAGACCGTCGCCATGTGTCCGGGCAATCATTGGCGCTCGAATGACAAGGGCGGACGGGATCGCGTCGACAATTCCGCTTTGATGCGGATCTTGCGTCACCCTAACGATTATTCGTCGATCTCGGATTTCATGCTCAACGCGACGCGCATGCTCTATCTCGAGGGCAACGCCTACGCGCTCGCGTTGCGGAATTCGCGTTTCGAGGTCGACTCGTTGCACCTTTTCGATTCGCGCCAGTCGTTCCCGCAAGTCGCCGAGACCGGCGACGTGTTCTATCATCTCGGCGGGAATGAGATCATCATGCGGCGGCTGGAGAGTTTCGGCGGCGGGAGATTGATCGTCCCGGCGCGCGACGTGCTTCATATCCATTTGCACAATGATCGCCGCAAGCCGTTTCCGATCCGCGGCGAGTCTCCGCTTCTGGCGGCGCTCGCGGAGATGGCGCAAACGGACGCGATCAAACAACAGCAAATCCAATTTTACATGAACCAGGCGCGGCCCTCCGCCGTGCTGTCGACCGATCTCGTTCTCCCGCGCGAGAAGGTGAACGAGCTTCGCCAGATGTGGCAGGAGCAAGCGAAGGGCCTCGATGGATGCGGCCCGGGCGGCGTCCCGATCTTGACCGCGGGATTGAAGGTCCAGCCGTGGGCGATTGTCGGCAAGGACTCACAAGTCGCCGAGGTCATGAAGATATCGAACGAGCAAATCGCGCTCGCGTTCCGCATTCCTCTCGCGATCCTGGGCCTCGCGCCGTCGACCCATCAATCGACCGAGGCGCTCATGCAATTGTGGATCGCCAGCGGTTTAGGATTTGCGTTGAACCACATCGAGGAGGCATTCGGTCTGCTATTCGGATTGAAGGGCGTCCCCGACGAATACCTCGAGCTCGATGCGTCCGCATTGTTGCGCTCCGCATTCAAGGATCGGATCGAAGGATTGACGCGCGCGGTCCAGGGCGGCGTGCTGTCGCCAAACGAGGCGCGCAATCTTGAGGGATATGACGATGTGAAATTCGGCGAGGAGCCGAGAGTCCAAATGCAAGTCGTTCCCCTGAGTGCTGCCGCTACGATCCCGCAAAAACTTCCGGGAACGAGCGGGCTTCCGCCCGCGCCAGGTCCCAACTCTCCAGCGCCGTCCGCCAATCCGGCGGACACAGAACCGAAGGACTCGCCAGACAATGTCCGACGGAAATTTGCTCGAAGCGTCCGCGCCTACGCCGACGAATGCGACCGCCGATATTGCGGTTGATTTCTTCGCTCGCGAGCTAGGCGAAATTCTTTCGCACCATCGGCGGGAGCATGCGCTTATCGAAGCGCAATCGCGCGCCGTGCTGGCGGAGCTTCGCGCGCAACAGGTCGAGCGCCTCGCGGCAATCGAGGCCGCATGCCTCGCGCGGATGAAGGAGCTCGGCGTCGATATCGCGGCGCGGCTCGCGCAAGTGAAGGACGGCGCTCCGGGAGCCGAAGGTCCGCAAGGTCCGCAAGGTCCGGTCGGTCTGGCCGGTCCGGTCGGCGAGAAGGGAGATCGCGGTGAAACGGGAAACGAGGGGCCAGCGGGTCCGACGGGCGCTCCGGGAGGCGAAGGCCCTCCAGGACAACAGGGCGAGCCGGGAGCGATTGGCGCGCGCGGCGAGACCGGCGATCCTGGTCCCGTCGGGCCTGTCGGTCGTGAGGGTCCTCCGGGCGAGATCGGTCCAGCGGGCGCTCCGGGAGATCGAGGCTCCGACGGGCCTCCCGGGGAGCGAGGCGCGACGGGCGAGCGCGGCGAGATTGGGCCTCCTGGTCCTCCCGGACCGGCCGGAGCAATGGGTCCTCCGGGCGAGATCGGAGCCGAAGGGAAGGCCGGGGAAGCCGGTCCCATCGGTCCCAAGGGGGACAAGGGGGACCAGGGTCCCGACGGGCCTCCGGGCCGCCCTGGAGAAGCGGGCGCGGCCGGTCCGCGCGGAGCCGACGGTGCGCGCGGAGCCGAAGGTCCCGCGGGAGCCGCGGGTGACGTCGGTCCAGCGGGTCCGCGCGGCCTCGTCGGCGAGCGCGGCGAGGCCGGTCCCATTGGTCCACAAGGACCGGCCGGTCCCGTCGGGGTCCTCCCGGCCGTAGCGGCATTCGAGCCGGATCGGGTCTATTACCGCGGCGACGCCGTCACGCATAAGGGCTCGACGTTCCAGGCGCGCAAGGACACCGGTCAAGCGCCGCCCCATGCGGACTGGATCTCGCTCGCATCGCGCGGGGTCGACGGCGCAACGCCGCGCGCGCGCGGGACGTTCAATCCGGATGCGGTCTATGCGGCGCTCGATATCGTCGCCAGCGATGGCGCGAGCTTCATCGCGCTCCGCGATAATCCCGGCGTCCTCCCGGGCGAGGGCTGGCAATTGCTCGTCCGCCAGGGGCGCGTCGGAGGCCGCGGCCCGCAGGGAGACGCGGGGCCGAAGGGCGAGCGCGGAGAGAGAGGCGAAGGAGCTCCATCGATCACCGGATGGAAGCTCGACCGCGAGACGTATCGCGCGACGCCGATCCTCTCCGACGGCAAGCGCGGACCGGCGCTCGAGCTTCGCGGCTTGTTCGAACAATTCCAATCGGAGACGCGGGCATGAGCTTGCGCCAGGTCCTCCTCCAGTCGGCGCGCGTCGCCGATCTTCGGCACAAGGCGGCCGATCTCTCGCGCGCGACGCGCGTCCCCGCGCGGGTCGTATTGACCGGCGATCCGGCGCGCGACCGTCGGCGATTGGGCCTCCTCCTCCTGGACGAGCGCCGCAAAAATGCGAAACTCCGGGACCTCATATCCGGAGATTGATCGATGCGCGTCGATTGTCCTTGCTGCAAAGGCGAGAAGCGCCTCCTCGTGCATGAGCTTGTCGACGGCGTCGAGGTCGTGTCGGTCCCGCCGTGCGGTCATTGCCAAGGCGAGGGCGAGATCGAGGCCGAGATCGCCGATACGCCGGAGCGCGTCGTCCCGCGATATTGATGGAGCGATCCGATGCCGGAGGTCGATATCGACGTTATCACTCCCGCCGCGACGCATGATCTCATTTCGCTCGCGGACTTAAAGACCATGCTCGACATTCCGGCGTCCGATGTTTCGAACGACGCGCAGCTGCAAATGTTGATCTCGCAAAACTCCGAGGCGATTGCGATGGAGTGCAATCGCGTTTTCGGAAAGGAGGAGGTCGAGGAGCTCTGGCAATGCGTCGCGATTGAATGTTGTCCGGACGGCGCGAGCAAGATTTGGCTCTCGCATTATCCGGTCGACACCGACAAGCCGATCACGGTCGAGAGCCCGCCGGGGACATTGCTCGATCCGTCGGAATACCGGATCGAGAAATGGTCCGGGAAGCTCACCATAAAGGCCGGGACGTCGAGCGATATCCTCGTGCATTACACCGGGGGATTTGATCTCCCCGACGAGGCTCCCGGCCCGTTGCAACAGGTCGCCGGATTGATGGTGCGATCCTTCCGGACGGAGGCGGCGGCGGCCAGCACGAGCGGGAGCGGCGTCCGCATGCTCGCGCACAAGGACTCCCGGGTCATCTACTTCTCGCCGAAGGACATGGCCGCGGGCGGGACGACGACCACGACCGGCCCGTCGGTCCAGACGACGGCGATCAAAAATCTCCTGTCGAAATACACGCGCTATTTCATTTGAGGGAGCCGACATGGACGATTTCGGCGGAATGCCGACGATCATCCGCTTCACCCAGGCGGACCTCGAGATCGGCATTCGAGACGGCAATGCGCTAGAGGATGAAGCGCAAGCGAAGGGCGCGCGCAATTACGGAATCGATCTCACTTTGGAGGAGACGCGCGCAAATCATCACGTCGGATCGCTTGGCGAATGGCTTTGCGCCAAATACTTCGGACTCGAGGACGAGTATCGAGAGGTTAAAAAACAGGGCGACGTCGATCTAAAGGTCATCGAGGTCCGCGCGCGCCGGATCACCATGGGATTAAATTGCGATCTCACGATCCGGCCCGACGACAAAATGAGAATGCCGATTGTTCTCGTGCGCGTATCGATGGAGCGCATGCTGGCGGAGCTCGTCGGATGGCTGTGCGGATGGGAAGCAATCGAGCGCGAGGATAAAATCTGGTACGAGCCGCGTCGGGTCTTCTATGTCCCGCCTCCCTATCATTCGATCCTGTCGCTGGAGCAATGGCTCGCTTGCGGTCGTCGGCCGCATTGGTGCCCGGAGAAATATCGGAGCGCGGCCTAATGCCATTCATGGTCGAGATCAATACGAACCTCCGCGAACACGGTCCCATCGTGCGGAGCGCGGTCGTCATGCTCTCGCAACGCATACGCGAGCGGAGCCGCAAGGACATTGCCGCGGCCGGTCACTTCGGGCGATACGCGAAAGGATTTACGACGAGCTTCAAATCGATCCAGGGCGGATACGTCGTCGAGACCAGACTCCGTCCCGCGTTTTTGAAGGTCAAGGAATACGGCGGGATCTCCGTCGGCAAACCGTTTCTGTGGATTCCGAAGCCACCGCTCCGGATCAAACTCCGCAAATACGGCGGCAAGCTATTCCGGCCGAAGGGCAAGCGCGTCCTAATCCGACCGACCGACGGCGAGGTCATGTATATCGCGATCAATAGCGTCACGCATCGGCCGGTCTTTCATCTCCGCCAGATCGAGAAGGAAGAATCGGAGCGGTTCATCGTGGACATGAAGGAAGGAATCTATTCGGCAAAGGTCCAGGAAAGCATCCGGATCGGATAGGTCGCGCCATGCTCTACAATCTCCAGGACGATCTCTATTTCAAAGTGTGGGCGGTATGGGCGCGGCCGGTCACAGTGACGCCGCTCGTGTCGCAACCCGCGGGCGCGGCATACGACTCGCGCGGATACTACGACCAGAAGGCGGTCGATATCCTCGCCGAGAACGGCGCGGTCATCTCCGAGGGCGAGACTTATCTCGATATCATGGAGTCGGAATATCCGACGCTCCCCATGCAAGGCGATCAGATCGATATCCCATTCCACCAGGGCGTCCGCGGCGGATCGTTCATGGTCCTCGATCTCACCCCGGGCAACGCCGGCGGGATGATTACGATCACGCTCCGCAAGATCGTCACCAACAAACCGGCGACGCCATGAATGCTCCGGTCATCCCGATCAATCCAGATGGACATTATGCCAACTCCCGATCCTGGATGATCCAGGGCGTATTCCTGGAGCGGTTGAAGCTCGTCCCGCCGTTCTCGACCGACGTCGCAAAATTCTGTCGGACCGTCGCGCTCCCGATACAAGAGGCGCATCTCCCGCGTCTCGGCGTCTATCTCATGCCCGACGATACTTTCGACGCGCTCAACGGGCCGCAAGGCAATCTGGGCCATCCGCATATGCGATGGAAGACGACTCTCGGTTTCTCTTACATCGTGGTCAATAACGATCCGGAGCAAACCGAATACGCGCTCGATATCGGTTACTGGTCGATCCTCGCGACGCTCCATGATCCGTTTTGGGCCAAGTGGCCGGGGACCGATCTGCCGATGATTAACGGCATATCGGGCGGCGCGGCGCGCAAGGTTTATGGCATGGCGGGCAAACAGAACGAGACCCCCATCGGCGAGATGCAAATGGAGCTCGTCGTCCATCACGAGTGGATATTCGAGCCAGTCGTGAACGACATTTTTGAGCTCATGCATTCCAAGGCGTTATTGCCTGGAGATGATCCCGACGATCCGCAACGTCCGCCTATCGTCACCGAATGGACGTTGCCAACCTAGCGAGGAGAGCAATCATGGTCGATCTGGTCGAGCGTAAACCGTTCCCCGTCTCCGGACGCAAGCGCCTTCCGGTCCCGGGCTTGACGCGCCCGTCGCATATCCGCGTCCGCGCGGCGAACGAGCGCATCCGTGTCGCGATCAAACATGCGACGACGCATGTCGGCTTCATGCCGGATATCGGGCAATCGGTCGAATGGCCGCTCGATCAATTCACGAAGCGCCGCATCCTCGACGGCACCGTCCTAATCGACGAGGGCGGACCAGGCGGCGAGGCCGCGGCGGCGATGTTCAAGCATCACAAGGTCAAAGTCCGAAAGGACGAGAACGGCGAACAACCGCATAACCAAGGACGATCCCCGCGGCGGCGGACCGCCGAGACGCATCACGCGCCGAGCTCCTCCTCGACGTAAAATCTCCGACTCGACTCGAGTCGGAATTCATCCGGCCCGTCGTGACGACGCGCCATTCCCCATGATGGAGATGATCCATGCCTATCAGCTTTGACTCCATTCCGGCTCAATGGCGCATGCCGCTTTTTTGGGCCGAGGTCGACCCGTCAATGGCGGGCCTCCCGATTGTGCGCGACCCGATCCTCCTGGTCGGCGCGATGATCGCGGACCCGACCGACACGACGATCTATCCGACACCCGATCCCGCGCTTCCCGCGGGCGTCGTCCCCGGAATCGCCGTGCCGAACATTCCCAAACCCATCGGCACGCAAGCGCAAGCGGATCGCGAGTATGGGATGGGATCAGAGCTCGCCTCGATGTTCGCCGCATGCGTTGCGAACAATTTCGCGCACGAGACATGGTGCTTGCCGCTCGCGCCGTTGGCGGGGTCGGAGGCGTCGACGGGAACGATCACGATCACCGCGCCCGCGACCGAGGCGGGGATGATCCATCTCTATGTCGCCGGTCATCATGTCGGGATCGCCATCGGAACGACCGACACGCTTAACGATATCGCGACGCAACTCGCCGCGGCGATCAACGCCGATCCGAAATTGCCGGTCGTGGCGGTCGCGGCGGCGGCTCCCGCGGCGACGGTCACGCTCACCGCGAAAACCCGCGGCGACAACGGCGACGACATAACGGTCCAGTTAAATTTCTATGGCAAGATCGGCGGACAGGAATTGCCGCCCGGATGCCAGATCGATCTCCCCGCGACCGGTCGTCTCTCCGGCGGCGGCGGCGTTCCCGATTGCACGGTCGCGATCTCGAATCTCGGCGAGCATGCTTACGAGTATGTCGCGCTCCCCTACACGGACTCGAATACCTTGTTCGATTGGGAACAGGAATTCGGCTTTGAGGATATCGGTCGCTGGGGCTGGATGCGCCAACTTTACGGCGTGATCTTCTGTGCCAAGCGCGGCGAATATACCGACCTCATGCTGTGGGGCGATCCGATCACCGGGGCGACGCCGAACTTCGGACCGCTTACCGTCATGGGCGTCGAGGAGACCGCGGCCTCGCCGACCTATGAATGGTGCGCGGCCTATTGCGCGAAGGCCGCGCGCGCGTTGACCAACGATCCGGCGCGCCCGCTCCAGACGTTGAAGCTCAACAAGATCCTCCCATGCCAGCGCGAGGATTCTTTCATCTTGCCGGAGCTCAATAATCTCTCCGGCGTCGGGATCGCCACGCAAAAGATCGGCTCCGACGGACAACCGATGGTCATGCGGGACACGACCACATATCAACTCAACCTCTACGGCCAGAGCGATGATGCCTACGAACTTGTGACGACCATGTCGACGCTTGCGCGCATCATCCGCAACCAGCGCCAGGTCATCACGAGCAAGTTTCCGCGTCATAAATTGGCTAATGACGGAACGAGATTCGGAGTCGGACAAAAGATCGTCACGCCGAAGATCGTCAAGGCGGAGCTCGTCTCGCAATATCGGATCGACGAATTCAACGGGCTCGTCGAGGACGTCGCGTCGTTCAAGGATCATTTGATCGTCGAGCGCGATCCCAACAATCCGAATCGGCTCAACGTCCTCTGGCCGCCCGATCTCGTGAATCAGCTGCGCGTGTATGCGGTCCTCGTTCAATTCAGACTGCAATACAACCGCGGCCAGGATCTCGAGGTCATCCGCTAGAGTCGTTTCGACTCCAGCGCCCGCGCGCTGGTTATGCAAACGCCCCGACGCGGGACAGGGGCGCTCGCCCCGTCGTGATGACGCGGCAGTCCCACCGATGGAGGTCCCACTATGGCGCAAGCTGTCGCCGGTACGGCATTCTTCAAGGTCAACGGGAATCAACTCCCGTTGCGAGGCAACTTCACGGTCTCCTCGTCACCAATCGAGCGGACAATGCTCGCGGGCCAGGATTATATCCATGGCTACCAGGAGCTACCCCGCGTCCCCTGGATCGAGGGCGACGTGACGACGACGCAAGAATTATCGCTCGAGGTCCTCGACGCGATGGTCGACGTCACCGTCACGGCCGAGCTAATCAACGGCAAGGTCTATGTCCTCAAGGAAGCCGCATGCAAATCGGCCTTTGAGAACAACACCCGCGAGGGTCAAATCCGCGTCCGCTTCGAGGGAACATCGTGCGAGGAGATCGGCGGAGTAGGAGCCGGGATCGGCGCGTAAGCAACACTAACGGAGGACACGAATGAACGAAATGAATCGGCCGCCCGTCGAGGGCGAGCCCGTCATCCATCGCACCGACGCATTGAAGCCCGACATTCCCGAAGCGCCGCCGCAGCAACAAAGGCCCGCGGCGGCGCAAGCGCCACAGTCTCCGGAGGACACGGCAGACTATGGCGTCGAGGAGGGCGAGCGGGAGTTGACGCCGGAGGAGCGCGAGCGCCAGGAGGCTCTCGACGATCCGCTGGCCTATCCGTTGTCGAAGCCGATCCAGGCGCACGGCGACATGATCTCGATCCTCCGATGGCGCGAGCCGACAGGAGGCGATATCGAGAAGGCGGGCAACCCGATCTCCATCGAGGTCGTCCCCGACACCGGTCGCTATAAGGTCGCATTCGACGAGAAGAAAATGGCGGCGATGATCGCGCAACTCGCGTCGATCCCGCCGTCGAGCGTGCGATCTCTCCGGGCGTCGGACTGGACCGCCATCGCGACGAAGGTCTTCCGTTTTTTCGCATGATGGTCGGCGGGACAGGACCCGACCAGATCATCCTCTCCTGTTACAGGCTCGCCCGTCACTACCATCTCGATCCGGACGTCTTTCTCCAGAAGCCGTTAAGCGAGGTCCAGCGCCATATCGGCTGGACGAACCGGATGGAGGAGGAGATCGCGGCGGAGCAAGAGGCGCAACAACGGATGCGCGATTGATCCATGGCGCAAGATCAGACCATAGAGATCAAAGTCCAGCTAAGGGACGAGATCAGCAAGGCGGCGGAGCAAGCGGTCGCGAAGCTCCTCCGCTTGAACCAGGTCGACACGTCTCGCTCGACGTCCGCGCTCGACAAACTCGGCCGCGCGGCGTCCTTCGCCGGTCGAGAGATCAGATCGCTCGCGTCGATCACCGGGATCGGCGGCATTCTCGGCGCGGGCGGTGTCGTCGCCGGTCTGGTCGCGGCCAAGCGGTCCCTGGACGAATTCGCGCAAAGCGGAATGCGGATGCATTTCACGGCGCGCGAGCTTCGCGTCTCCGAGGGATTTCTCCGCGACTACACCGACGCGCTAAAGGTCGTCGGCCAGAGCGAAGGCGAGGCCGCGTCGGGAATTCAGAGCGGGCTCCGCACACTGGAGGAGGCATGGACCGAGGGCCGCGGCTCTCGCATGTTCAAGGAGCTCGAGAAGGGCGTCGGCGATAGCGGGACACGTCTGTTCCGTGAGCTCATGCAATCCTACGGACGTGACGGTCCGGAGAAGGCGCTTCAACTCGCGCTCGACCGAATGGAGCGGATGAACCCGCGCGCGCAAGCGTCCTTCATGAAGATCATGGGATTCGGAAGCGTCGGCGCGACCGAACTCCGCAAGATCCTCCCGCAACTCGTCCCCGTTATCCGCATGAGCAAGGACGAGATGCTCAAATACAATATCGCCAACGTCAATCTGGAGCGGTCCTGGAACAACATCAAAGCGACGGTCGGCACCGCACTCCTCCCGGCCTTTACCGAATTGACGCGCGCGGTCCAGCAATATCTTGAGTCGCCAGCGGGCAAGCAATTCCTCGCCGATATCAAACGATGGGCGACGTCGATGGCGGATTACGTCCGGTCGCAAGGTTTTGCCGATCGGATGAAGGCGATCACCGAAGGGAGCGAGAGGCTCGTCACCGATCTCGGCGCGGCATTCACCGCGGCCGACAAGGTCGTGCAAGATATGGGCGCTACGTGGCCCGGGATATTCGAGGCGCTCATGGCGACGAAATTCGTCACATGGCTTTTCGGATTCGGCACGGCTCTCCGCTTCATCGCGCCGGCCGTCGGCGTCATTACCGCATTGACCGCTTTCCTCCACGACCCGAAAAAATTCCGGGAGTCGTGGGGCGACTTCATGCGGCGCAACCGCGAGAGCATGGAGGAGGAGCAAAAGCGCCGCGGCGGAAAGACCACACAGCCAAGCGACACGTTCAACATGGAGTCGCCGGGCTTCTTCATGCAAATCCTCAAGGACTTATTCCAGGGCAATATCGATCTCTGGGGCGAGCAAGGAAAGAAACGAAAGACCGGCGCGCTCGCGCCCGCGGGCGAGGAGAAGGGCACGGTCGAGAAGCTCGCCGAGGCGGCGCAAGTGAGGCTCGCGACCGGAGGTCTAAAGGACAAGCTCGCCGATCTCGACGCCGAGCTAGGGCAATTGACGGGCTTCCTCCAGATCGGCGGCCCGGACGGCACGGCCGGATCGAGCGGATACGGGCAAGGGACAATCGCAAACGATCTCGACCGCTCCTCATTCGAGCGACGATTCAAGGGGAGCAAGCTCGCCGGATCGTATGACGCGATTGTCGAATCCGCGCAACGTCACGGCATTCCGCCCTCCCTGGTCGCGAGCATATTCGGGAACGAGACCGGTTTCGGAAAAAGCCGCGCGATCCGCGACTACAATAATCCCGGGGGGATCATGGCGGGCGGCAAGGGCAACCGCCTATTCCGAAGCTATGACACGCTCGCGGCGGGGATCGACGACGCCGTCCGCATCCAGGCGCGGCACTATCGCGAGTCGGACGGCAACCTCGAGAATTTCTTTCACCGCAAACCGGGAGGCTATTCGCCCGTCGGCGCGGCGAACGATCCAAACAAGACGAACCAATATGCGCCGCGAGACGTCGGCAATATCCAGACGACCTTGCGATCCTGGGAGGACGTACACGATGCGAGGATTCGGCGCGCCGCCGAACTTGGCCGCGCTGGCGCATTCGACGAAGGCGGGACGACCGGGGCCGAGCTCCCCGCATGGCAGGACGCGGGGACGCGATTGAACGCGAACATCGCGCGCGCGGACAATGTCTATAAGGGGAGCGGCGAGGTCGATATCGATATCAGCAACGTCGCCACATCCAAGGACGCGAGCATTTCGGATCGACTATTCCGGCCGTTGATCCTGGAGAAGACTCCGCAAATGGCCGCATCCGGAAACGACCGGTCGGTCCCGTCCTACTTCAACCAGGCATGACGGCATGGCGACCGGGACCCCGTTCTCCGAGATCAGGATCACCGACGAGGTCTCGGCGAAATACGAGGCCATGCGCCGCGGCCTCCGGGCCAGGGATTCGTCGGTCGGATTCCCGAAGACAATCGCGGCGGTCAAGCATCTCGAGGACAAGATCGGCGATCTCAACCGGACATTCCTCCGGTTTCTCGGGATCGGCGGAATCTCGACGCTCCTGGGCGCGGGCCTCGTCGGCGGGATCGTGCGCGCAACGCGCGCGATGGAGCAATTCGCACAGGGCGGATTGCAGCTGCGCTACAGCGCAAAGGAGATCGGTCTCACCGCGGAGCGATTGCGATATCTCACCGACGCCGGAAAGGCGCTTGGAATGTCGCAAGAGGAGTCACGCGCGGGCGTGGTCAATCTTGCGAAGGCGATGGAGAACCTCCGCACGGAGGGACGCAACGCAAAGGAATTCAAGGAGCTCGCGCAAGGCAAGGGCGGCGAGGAGTTGGGCCGCAAGCTAATCCAGATCGTCAACGGTCCCGACGGGATCAATCGCGCGATGGAGTATCTCGCGACGCGCACGCGCCAGATGGACCAGCGCGCGCAAACGTCGATCAAAGGCATATTCGGGCAATCGTCAATCGCATGGGCCGAAGCCTTCAACATCAAAGGGCTCCATGAGGTAAACGAGGGCAATCTCGAGGACCTCAAAAAATACTCGCTCGCATGGGTCAATCTGGAGCGGACATGGTTCAATACCAAAGCGACAATCGGGCAAGCGGTCATCCCCGCGTTTACGTCACTCCTCCAGACGACGACGGAATATCTCAACGGACCAGGTCGAGGTCTGGTCAAGCAATTCGCGGACTGGCTCAAATCCATAAGGCCGGAGGATATTCGCGCTTTCGCGAAAGGCGTCGGATCGGCGATTGATGCATTCGTCGAGGGCGTCAAAAAGCTCTGGAGAATGCTCCAGGCGGTCGACAAATTCGTCACCGAAAATCTCGGCGGCTGGCGGCCGGTCCTCGCGACGATCTTCACCATCGGGCCGATTGCGTGGCTTACCAGTTTCCACAAGGCTCTCGGCAGTATCGGCGCGCTCGCATGGGTCGTCGGCGCAATTGCGGGCGTCGCGGTCCTTACACCGACGGCGGCGGGCGGCGGGGAGAGAACGGGCGGCGGCGATAAGGGCGGCGGCGGCAAGGGCGACAACATTCTCCCGGAGATCACGGTCACTCCGGACGATACGGGCAACATTCCGATCCCGCGGCCGAGACCTCCCTCGCCGAGCAAGCGCGGCGATCTCGGCGGTCGCATTCAACTCGCGGGCCTGGGCATTCCGACCGGGATCACGCTCCCCGACGAGGAGGGAAATTTTCCGTCCGGATCGAGGTCGACGGCGACGTCCGGGCGAGGGACGACGACGCGCGAGGAGGTCGCGAGCCTCCGACAGGATCGCGAGGTCACGAAGGACCTCGCGGACATGGTCCAGCAAACGACGCAAAAGGTCGCCGCGCTCAACGCGGTCGTCGCCAATCTCCCGCTAACGGATGCGACCGGCGCGGGCCGGATCGCGGCGCTCGCGGGGAAGCTAGGGCGAGGTCCGCCAATCGGCGGCGGCGGCGGCGGCTTCCCGCCTAGAGGCGGCGGCGGACGCATGCCACGGAGCGGAGGCGGAGGTCGCGAGCCGCGCCGCAGCGGGGGCGACAACGTCGATCCGATGGGGCCGGAGACGACCGGCGCGGGCGAGACCAATCCGCGCCGCGCGAACGTGCGCCACAACAATCCGGGCGCGCAAGCGTGGGCACCGTGGGTCTCGACCTGGGAGGGCAAACCGGCGCGCACCGGGACCGGTCACTCGATTGCCTCCTATCCGACGCCGGTCCATGGAGCCGCGTCGAATATCCGTCTCCTCATGTCCTATTTCTCGCGCGGGATGACGATCAACGCGGCCATGCGCCTCTGGAGCGACGGCGGATATGGCGGACCCAACAGACGGCCGACGCCGGAGGAGCTCGCCGATCCGAATTTCTTCATCCGTCTTTTGAAAGCGCAAACGGTCCGCGAGGGCGGCGGTCGTTATCCGATGGACGAGGAGCAATGGCAGCAAGCCGCGCGTTGGGCGATTGCCGGAAAGATCCCGATTGATCCGAAGACGGGCCAGCCGGAGGCGGCATTGCCGCGCGCAAACCGGGATGCGTCACAGCAACCGCGACCGCAAACGACGTCGACGACGACTCCGCCTCCTCCGGGGACGTCGTCGACCGCGCCGATCCAGACGACGGGCGCATATCCAAGTCCGATCACCGGGGAGATATGGCAAGGACCAGGCGCTCCTCGTCGAGGTCATACCCATGCGGGGACCGATATCGGGGCTCCCGTCGGAACGCCGATCTACAGCATGGGCGCAGGCACTGTTCTCCGATCCGGTTTCCAGGGCGGCATAACTGGCGGGATCGTGGTCGTCCGATACGACAACGGGATCGAAGCCAAGTATATGCACCTTTCCAATTGGGACGTATGGAAGCTCACCAACGGCGGCACGCGAATTGATGCGGCGGGAAAGGTCATCGCGTTATCTGGCGCGACCGGCGCGAGGGGAATTCAACCGCACTTGCATGTCGAATATCGCGACCGCAACGGTCGGCTTTTGACCGCCGCGCAAGTCCACGATCTCGGACCCGCGCCCGGATATGAAAGCCTCCGCGGCCGGAGGGTCTATGCGGGACAACCCGGAAGCTATCCGCCCGGAACGCAACCGCCTCCAGGCGCGACGGCGAAGCCGGTCATCGATCCGCATAAGGTAATCTGGAGTAACGAGGACGAAATAAATCAAATGAAGGGTTTCCGCGCGCGACAGACGCGACACGAGATCCAGCTAAAGATCAACATCCGCGGCCAGCGCAACGTCCGGGTCGGGAGCTCGTCGGACAATCTCAACATGCAAATCAACCGCGAGAAAGCGCAGGACCCGACGGGCGGCGGCCGGATCGAGTCGCCCGCATAGTTAACTGGAGGTATCTATGGCCTCGATCCGCGATATTCATAATGTCTGGCGCGACGCGCTCGTCCCGGCCTCGTTCAAGGGCGCACCGTTCCATGTCGAGACGAGCCAGCGCGCGGGCGGGCGGCGGACCGTCGTCCATACCTACCCGAAGCGCAATATCCCCTATTCGGAGGACATGGGACGCGAGCCGACGCGATGGACGTTCAACGGCTATTTGATCCATTTCGACAAGGGATTCCCGGGCAACCTCTTGACGCAAATCGCGACGCTAAACGCGGCGCTCGACAGCGACGACGCGGGCCTCCTCATTCATCCGTTGATCGGATCGATGCTCGTCATGTGCGAGCGATGGTCCTATGCGGACTCCAAGGATAAGGGCGGATTCATCCAATACGATATGCAATTCGTCGAGGCCGGATCGCCCGCGCTCGTCGGCCAGAGCGACGCCGGGAGCGCGCTCGATAGTCAAGCCAGCGCGTCGGAGAACACCGGGGTCCAATCGATCAATAACGCGACGGAATTGTCGCAACCCGGAAACATTGCGGGACTGGATCGCACGCCAGGGACACCGGACTAATGGCTTTCACCGATCCGCATGTGGCGAAAATCTATCCGGCGAAGACGCCAGCGAAGACGGTCCTAAACGAGATCGAGGGGATCGTGTATCGCTCGACCGCCGAGCTCATGTCATGGGGGAGCGGTGTCGGCCGCGCGGGATCGTCGCTCCGCGCCGCGGTCGGCGACATTCGCGCGCATATCAATAAATACGTCGCCGACGGGAGTTTCGGTCGACGCCTGGTCCAATGCTATCGGCTCGCGACGGAGGCGGGGATCACCGTCGTCTGGATGGACAACGTCCTTAAACAATTGATGAAGGAACACCCGAAGACCCTCCCCGCGGTCCTCGTCGTCCAGGCAAGCATTTTGTTCGCGCTCGCACAGGACGGCCGGATCATTCGGCGGACGGTCTTCATCTCGCGCACCGACGTCGAGGCGATGCTGGTCAAAATAAAAAACTGGTTCGATGTTGCGAAGGAGCTCGCGAGCGAGCAACGCGACAACCCGATCTATAATCAGATCGTCGCACTCGGCGGCGCGATCACGCGCTATCTCGCGGATACCGCAAGGCCGCTCCCGCGCATGCTCACCTATCAATTCGATCCCTCGCCGGCGCTCAAAATCTCCTGGTCGATCTATTACGAGGACGATCATTCGGAGGAGATCATCGCCGAGAACAAGGTCGTCCATCCGGCATTCTGTCCGCTCAATATCCGGGCATTGAGTCCGCCGTCGTGATCCCATGGCATTCAAGCAACAAGAGATCGCGGAGATCACCGTCAACGGGAAAAGATATCGCGACTGGCAATCGGTCCTAGTCCGCGACGAGGAGATGGCGTCGTCGGATTTTTTCAAATTCACATGCTCCGAAGGCGCGCCGCTCTCGAAAGATTGGGCGGCCGTTCGCATCCGGCCCGGCGATCATTGCACCATCACGCTCGCGGGCCAGCTAGTGATTACGGGCTTCGTCGAGACGCGCCAGGTCGCCTACACCGGGAACGCGCACGGCATTGAGATATCCGGTCACTCGTTCACGCGCGCGCTCTCGTATGGCGCGGCGCAAACGAAGACCGGGGAGATGAAGAACAAAAGCTATAAGGAGATCGCGGACGAGGTCCTAAAGCCGTTCAAGTCCAAATTCAAACCGATCGGCAACATCTCGCAAAAGCCATTCGAGCGCGTGCATATCCCTCCCGGCCAGACCGCATGGGAATTCCTGGAGACGCTCGCGCGCCAACGCAACATCGTTCTCGGATCGGATACCGAGGGCAACCTCACCGGCCGCGCAATGTGGATGCCGACCGGCGACTCGTTGGTCGAGGGCAAAAACATTCTCGAGGGCCGCGAGGTCATGTCGATCAACGGCGGCGGCGCGGGCGGCGATGATAGCGACGCGCATCCCAACAATTACGGGACGAGTCAGCAACCCGGGACGGATGACCGTTCCATGTCAAAGTCCGCGCAAGCGCCGGTCTCGAAAACGAGCAACAGCACTCTCGGCAAGATGGGCAACACGAAAGGCGTCTATGCGCCGAAGCGGGTCCTCGCCGAGCATCCCGGCGACAAGGACGACATGCAAAACCGGATGCAGATGGAGGGCCAGCGCCAGGGGGTCGAGCAACTGGAGGTCACTATCGTCGTCCAGGGCTGGCTAAAACCGAGCGGCGGATTGTGGAAGGCGGGCGACAAGGCGCACGTCAAGTCTCCCATGCTAATCGTCGACGAGGAGTTGAAGATCGTCAAAGTCGAGTTTACCCAGGACGACAAGCAAGGGACCCGGACGACCATCGATCTCGTCCGCGACACCGGGGAGGGGGACCAGGACGACAAGCATCCGCAGAATTACGATCCGCAGAAGGGATCGACGCCGACCGACGCGCCGCAGGGTAACAATCCCAATCTCCCACCGCAAAGCTCGCCCGCATAGGAGGACACCGATGCGCTCGACAGTCATGGACGCCGCGAGGCGCGTGCAAACCAGCGCCTCGAGGGCGACGCTCCGCAAGGCGGACGACAAGCATCACTGGCAAGAGGTCGACGTCGACGTGATGGCGTCGGAGACGCATACGGGCGTCGAGCGCGCGCAAGCCTATGGCTTCACGAATTATCCGGCCGACCAGGACGAGGAGGAGGAGGACCAGAAGGGCCAGAGCAAGCAAGGCGGGAACGGCGGCGGCAAGGACGATTCCGGCCAATGGGGCGAGCAACCGAAGGGCGACAGCGCGGAGCCCATCGTCCTCTACCTCAACGGATCGCGCTCGCATCCGGTCGTCATCGCCATCGATGATCGGCGGCACCGGTTGAAGGAGCTCGACCAAGGCGACGTCGCGCAATACCGGTTGAAGGACGACCGCCAGCAATTCCTCATGCATAAGGACGGGACCTATCTCTCGACGCGCGAGGACAAGGTCATGCGGATCGCGCTCGTCCCCAAGCAAACCCAGGACCAGGGGCAAAAGCCGGGGCCGCAGCAAGCGGGCGGACAGAAGAAACAGCAAAAGACGATGGGCCAAAAATCCGCGCGCGACGACAACAAAAAATCCGAGATCGCAATCGAACAGAACGGCGGGACGACCTACTCACGGCACGGCGAGGGATACGCAAGCCAGAAGACCGGGAGCGACTCGACGATCCATTGGCAACAGGACAAGAAAAAATCGTCGCAAGTGACCGACGAGCATACGCATATCCGATTCCAGGATCATCGGGTTTTCAACGACAAGGACGGCAACTGGTGGACCTCGCCATGCCAGATAAAAAAAGACCTATATTGCAAGGAAGGATGATCGCGTCATGCGATGGTGGATGCACTTCGATCCTCCTGTGAATATGTGCGTCGACAACGCCGTGATCTCGGGGATGGATTTCTCCGAGCTCCTCGTCGACGATCCCGATCTCTATCATATCAACTGGCAAGAGGGCCGCGGCGAGATCGAGCGCCAGATCGTCGACGCGAATGACGGGCAAGGCGCGAACCTCAACGGGCTCCGCGAGCAATTCGTCGACGTCACTCCATACGTCCCGATTTTCCAGCAATTCCTAACGCGGCTCAAAGACAAGGACCTCCTCCTCGACCAGGCGAAGAAAGTCCAGGTCGACCTAATCAAAGTGATATTCGAGGTCCAGCGGCAAGCGCCGTATCACTATCCGGTCGCGGCCGGAGATTATTGGTGGGACGCGAGCGACGACGCGATGTTTGCGGGCTCGCTGCCGACGATCCAGAACACGATCACGAAAATTAACGAGATCATCGCGCGGCTCAATTCGGCGATCCCGGGATTGAACTCCATCGACTCGTCGATTGTCTCGCAAATCAATTCGAACGTCGTCGCCATCGGGGATCAACTCGTCGCGTCGATCAATTGGCGGATCGTGAATCAATGGGACCCCAACTCCATCTCCCTCCGGGACGAGATCAATAACGGGATCACGACTAACGGCAATCTCGCACGCAATCACATAAACGATACGATCCTGGGGGACGCGGGAAGCGGGACGAATACGATCAACGTAAAGCTACAGGGAACGACGCGCGATCTAGGCGATGGCAGCTATCAGTATTACGCCTCGCCAGGGTTGAGCGCATCCATCGGGAAAAACACTTGGCCGTTTGCGAACGTGAGCAATTACACGGTCTCGCAATTGACCGACGATTTTCTCACGATCAGCTATGGCGGCGGCGTCTCCTGGACGCCGATCACCGACGTCGCGGCGACCAACGTGCAATGGATTCCCATCGGTCATACGTCGGCGGTCCCGGTCACGCCACCGGAGGCGAGCGCGATCATGCAAGGGATCGCGAACCGCACTAATCAGCTGGTGCTAATCCGGAACCAGAAGATCGCGGAGGTCAACGCGCTCACGACGGTCGACGACGTGATCGCATACGACGTCCTCGCCGATTGGCCTCCGATCACGCTCCCTCCGGCGTTCTCGCTCGACATGATCTCGCCGAGCTCCTCGATCAGCGCGACGATCATCGGCACGCCAACCGCGCCGACGGAGGGCGTGCCCGAAGCGCCTAACGATGGGGTCACATATGGCAGGCGCAACTTGGCCTGGAATCCCGCGCTCGCTCTGAGCGGTGACGTCCTGGATGGGGGCACGTTTTGAGACATGGCCGATACGATCCGCATCAAACGGCGCACGTCTGGAGCGGCGGGACCTCCAGGCTCGCTCGCGAGCGCGGAGCTTGCCTATAACGCCATCGGCGACGTCCTCTATATCGGCAAGGGCGATGACGGAACCGGCCAAGCGACCAGCGTCGTCCCGGTCGGCGGGGCCGGAGCCTTCGCCAGCGATAGCGATCTCGCGGGGCTCGCGCCGATTGCGTCTCCGGCGTTCACAGGCAATCCGACAGCGCCGACGCCGACGGCGGGGGACGCGGACACATCCGTCGCCACAACCGGATTTGTCTCGGCGGCCATCGCGGCGGCGGGAGGCGGAGGACCCTATCAACCGCTCGATCCGGACCTAACCTCTCTCGCGGCGGCGAGCCTCGTCGACCGCATCTATTATCGCTCCGCGGCGAACACATGGACCGCAGTCGTCACTGGCGGCAATCTCACGTTTTCGGGCGGGATACTCAATGCGGTCGTCGGCGAGGCCGCGACCGACGGCAATGTCTATGGCCGACAATCCGGCGGATGGGCGCTCCTCTCCTCGATCTTCGAACAGACCTCCAGGAAGGGCGCGGCGAATGGATATGCCTCGCTCGACGCGACCGCCAAGGTCCCCGCGGCGCAATTGCCGTCTTACGTCGACGACGTCCTCGAGTATGCCAATCTCGCGGCCTTCCCCGCGACCGGCGCGACCGGCGTGATCTATGTCGCGCTCGACACCGGGAAAATCTATCGCTGGTCGGGATCGGCTTACGTCGAGATATCGCCGTCACCCGGATCGACCGATGCGGTCCCGGAGGGATCGGTCAATCTCTACTACACCGAGGCGCGGGTCTCGGCGAATGCGACGGTGACGAGCAAGGCTCCGCTCGCCTCCCCGATCTTCACCGGAGACCCTCGAGCACCAACCCCGACGGCGGGGGACGCGGACACGTCCATCGCGACGACGCAATTCGTCGCCAGCGCGATCTCGACCGCGGGCGGATCGTATCAACCTCTCGACGCTGAGCTCACCGCGCTCGCGGGTCTCGCGTCGACTGCGGACCGTGTCCCGTATTTCACGGGGAGCGGGACGGCGGCGCTCGCGACGTTCACGTCATTCGGTCGGACGCTGGTCGACGACGCCGACGCCTCGACCGCGCTCTCGACGCTCGGAGTGTCGGCCTTCGCCAAAACGATCCTGGACGACGCCGACGCCGCGACAGTCCGGACAACCATCGGCGCGCAAGCGGCGGGAAATTATCAACCGCTCGACGCGGATTTGACGTCGCTCGCGGCGCTCGGCGGGACCGGGATTTATTATCGCTCCGCGGCCGACACCTGGAGCCTCGTCACCATCGGGACGGGATTGACGTTCACGTCGGGCACGCTCTCGGCGACCGCGAGCGGCGGGAATGTCAGCAACGTCGGGACGCCGGTCGCGAACCAGGTCGGAGTCTGGACGGGCGCGACCACGATCAAAGGGGATGCAAATCTCGTATGGACCGGCTCGATCCTTCAAGCCTTTAGCAGTTTCCAGACCTATAGCGGATCGGGCCTGACTGGAGACGGCGCTCAACTATCGGCCGCGGCGGCACAAGGGCGGCTCTCCGCGGTCGGAAGCTCGTCCGACGTGTCGCTCATTCTCACGTCCAAGGGCAATGCGTCGGTCACGATCTACAATGCGGCTTTCGGTCGGACGGTCGCGCAATTCGGGAGCGCCGCAGGGAGCGACACGATCCTCGCGGTTACGGCGTTTTCCGGTTACACGCAAATTACGACGAACCCGACAAACAAGCGGATCGATCTCCAGGGCACGCCGACAAACGACAACGCGCCCGCGGGCTTCGTCGGGGAATTTCTCGGCGGGATCACGAGCAACAATTCGAGCGGGCTCGCGGGCGCGACGTGGTTCAACGGGACGTCGGTCTCGCTCACTCCCGGAGATTGGGATGTGTCAATCGGCATGGTCTTTCAAGCTGCCGTCGGTCTCGAATGCTATCTCGGAATTGGGACGGCCAGCGGGACGCCGACGTCGCAAGCCGGATGGATGACCTCCGACACAATCGCGCCGAATGGCGATTGCTACGCTTGCGCCGGTCCGGTCCGCATCTCGGTTTCGGTCACGACGGGGGCCTATTGCATCGGATGGTGCGCCGGGACTTGGACGATGGTCTCGTCCTACATTCGCGCGCGGCGAGTCAGATAACGGGAGAACGCGATGGCGCTCACCTACGTCGAGACGTCGAATCTCATGACAAACATGATCTTTCGCGGGCGTATCAAAGTCTCGTGCTTGCATTATGCCGACTATATTTTCGGCGAGGCCGCGAACACCGCCGCGCATTCGTCGCGGATCAGATGGGCGCAAAGCACCTTCCAAAATCCCGACATGGCGGCGGCGAATGTCACGCCGGCGGTTTGCATGGACGCCGCGGTCCAGAGCGCCGCGCTCACGCCGGAGGGCGACTCGACAATCGACGACGTCGCGCTCCAGAGCGCGACCGAGAACGCAATCAATAAAATGTTGTGATCGCCATGGGCCAGGGCACGCGCGCGGTCTGTGCATATTGCGGCCTCGAGGCGCAATACGGTTTCGAGGTCGTCTCGTATAAGGGCGAGATATTCCAGCGCACGGTTAACGGCGCGCTGGTCTTTGTCCATCTCCGATGCGAGGGCAACTATCGGATTAAACAGATCGACGACGCGATCCCACTACCGACGCCGTATCAATCGGGGGCGACGCGATGACGGATATCAAACTCCGCAACACGACATTCTTTCTCGAAAATACTTTGATGGATTGGGTCCAGGCGGCGGACGGGACTCTGTCGGAGGAGGAGGAGCTCGCCACCGCAATCCGTCTCGCGGTCGGGACCGACGCGCTCGCGGGTCCGGATGATTTTCTTCCGTGGGCGGTCGACGACGACAATGATCGCCGCGGATGGTGGGGCGATCACGAGGCCGAGGATATCTGGAACGGCTGGCCGATAGGTTGCAAGCATTGGCTCCTCCGGCGCGCGAAGATCACCGGCCCGGGCAATTGGGAAGGCGCGACGGTCGTGCGCGCGGAGAGCTACGTCCGCGACGCGCTCCAGCCCTTCATTGATCGGCGCGTCTGTTCCTCGATTGACGTCAAAGCGACGCGCGTCGGAAAGGAGCGGATCGACGTCGAGGTCCGGGTCTATCGCGGGCCGAAGACCGCAATCGAGCTTCGCTGGCAATATCTCTGGAGCGAAATGATGCAAGTGTCGAGCGAGGTCTAAGCCGATGCCCTGGACGACTCCCTCCCTCCGCCAGGTCCGCGAGATGATCCGTGACGATATCACGGCCTCGCTCTATGGCGCGGCGTTCATCGGCAACAATGTCCTTCGCGTCATGGCCGACGGCATGGCGGGCCTTACGCATTTGACGCTCCGTTATATCGACTGGCTTTCCTTGCAGCTGCTGCCGTTGACGGCGGAGACCGAATGGCTCGACCGTCATGGGGAGATTTGGCTCGTGAACGCGGACGGCACCATCGGCCGCAAGATGGCGACCTATGCGGAGGGGTCCGCGAATTTCGTCGGCGTCGTTCCGGGGATCATCATCCCGGCCGGAACCACGCTCGAGGGCGGGCTCGTGCGCGTCGGATATCAAACGCTGGAGGACGCCGTCACGGCCGACAGTCAAGCGCCGGTCGCAATCCGCATCCGCGCGCTCGATCCCGGGGCCGACAGTAACCAGGAGCCCGGAACGGACCTAACGATTCTCCCGACGCTCGCAAACGTCCAGCCGAATGCGGAGGTCGTCCTTCTCACTGGCGGCACCGACACGGAGCTCGATGATGATCTTCGCATGCGCGTCCTCCAGCGCATTCGGCAACCGCCGCACGGCGGGGCCGCGCACGATTATGTGCGATGGGCGCTCGCCGTTCCCGGATGCACGCGCGCATGGTGCGCGCCGCTGGAGATGGGGATCGGGACCGTCACCGTGCGCGTCCTTTTCGACGTGCTGCGCGCCGATAACGATGGCTGGCCGCGGGGCGAGGATATCGACGCCGTGACGGAATACATCGACTCGGTGCGGCCGGTCGCGGTCAAGGACTTTTGGGTCGTCGCGCCAGTGAAGCAATTCATCGAGGTCAAGATCGGCAACCTCACGCCAAACGACGAGGACACGAAGGCGGCAATCGAGGACAGTCTCCTCCAGATGCTCTATGAGCTCGCCGCTCCAGGGCAAACGATCTTCGCGACATGGAAGGCGCAAGCGATCATGAATACGCCGGGGGTGATCTCGTGCGATCTCCTCAACTGGACCGACGACGTGATGGAGAGCCCGGGCCATATGGCCGTCCTGGGCGATATCGTTTATGGCGTCTAGGCTCGCATATCCGGATCGCGACCGGCATGTCCGACGCGGCGGGCGCGAGTATCTTGTCTCGTTCCTAAAGCTCCTCCCGTTGGGGATCGCATGGCCGCGCAAGCGCGATAGCATTCTCGTAAAGACGTCGCGCGGCCTAACGAATGTTTGGGGATATGTCGACAGTCGCGCCGCCGATCTCCTGGAGCGCGAGAGCGATCCGCGAAAGACCATCGAGCTCCTCCCCGATTGGGAAGCATCATGGGGTCTCCCCGACGTTTGCTTTCCTCCAGGCGTTCGCATCGAGGAGCAATTCGGCCCGACCGTCCTGTCGAATGAATGGCGATACTTTAGCAACGTGACGTTGACGCCGCGGACGTCGCCGGAATTCTCCTCGCTCCTGGAGGACGGCACCGACGGCGGGCATTTCGCGCGCCAGGATATCCCCGGCCTCGCGGCCGGAGAGCATCGCGTCGCGATCACCTGGAGATCGGTCGGGTCGGACCCGCGCGGGGTGATCGTTTCCGTCGAGTCGACGAAGACCTCGAGCGGCGCGAACATTTGGGTCAATGCGGACGGCGCGGTCAACGTCGACGAGACGCTCGCCTGGGGAACCGGCATATCGATCCGGAAGGCGACGAATAAGGTCGTCGACGCGAGCGGCCCGATCACGGTATGGCTCGCGGAATTCACGGTCGACGTCACGATCCCCGGGGACTTCAATCTATTCGGTCTCTATTGCGTCGACGGCGAGGCGTCGGACTATCCCGGCCTGGACGACGGGACCGGGATCGAATTCAAGGATCAAAGCCTCCGCACGGTGACGGAGGTCACGACGCCGATCACGCAAAGCGTCGCCGAGCGTCAAAAGATGCTCGTCCTCTATATGACGTGGCCTGGATATTCCATGGTCGACGGCGTGCTGGTCGATTGGCGCAACAGCACGCAATCGCGCGACTATTTTATCTGGCTCATGAAATTTATCGGATATGAGGTCGAGGACGGATACATCGGGGAATTCGCGCCGTTCATGGCGGGCGTCTCACAGGTCGGCGAGACGCGACCTCTCAAAGCCGACGGCACGCTCGACACCGCGAAAAATTTCCGATGGTACATCGGACCGCCAGAGCAACGACTCGCGTGGTACGTCAATATCGGCTCGCGCGCTTATCATTGGTTTCGCGCGGGGAGCGGCCAGGCCGGAGTCGATCCGCACCTTCGGATCGGCGTGCCCGAAGACGTGCAATGTCTTTTGAACAGATGGAAGCCCGCACAGACCGCGCTCGTGATGAACTTTAGCGACAGCGGGACGAGCGATCCCATGGCGGGCACGCCATAACAGAGACACGCGAGGGAGACGACGATGAAATTTGTCCCGCCATATGGCCGCGAAAGCGAGGGCGACAACGCTCACTATATCAACGGCAATCCCGTTGAAGGGCGACAGGGATCGATCCCTCCGGCCGACGCATTCGAGCATCCGATGCGGGAGATCGTCGCGGTCATTCAAAAATCACAGCTCACGCCCGACGCGACCGACCTTATGCAAATGCTCCGGGGCATTCGCTCGCAACGGATGAACTACGTCCAGGACACCGGGAGCGTCAACAAGCTCTCGGTCGCGGTCGATCCGCCGCTCTCCTCCTACAGTCTCGGTCTTCCGTTGCGCGTGCGCGTCGCCGCGGACAACACGCTCCCGGTCACGATCAATGCGGGCGCGGGAACGGTCGCCGTCAAAACAATGGCCGGAGCGGATCTCGCCGCCGGCGACATTCGCGCGAACGGCATTGCGGAGATGGCTTTCGACGGGACGAATTTCCAACTCGTCAATTTTTTCGGGCAAGGCGGGACCGGCACCGGTCCGACGACAAACAACTATATCAACATTCCATTCGCCAAGGACCTCTCCGGCACGCCCAACATTATCGAGGCGACGTTTACCGGACTCAATTCGTCGCTCTACAATCTCAAAGCTGGCGATCCGTTCCTCGTCCAGATCAACAATACGAATTCGGGGAGCTCGATCGCGCGCTTTCACATCATGGGGACCGCGCCCGATCTCGGCGACAAACCGATTGCCGCCAACGGCGGCGGGACCGCGGCATTGCTCCAGGGCGATCTCCAGGTCGGGGACGTCGTCCTTTTCATCTATGACGGGGCGCGCTTCTGGATACAGCCGAATCCGGTAATCAGCGCGGACGTGACGCTCAACGTCCCATCGCAATTTGCGACGCCGGAGGACGCATGCCTCGCGATCCGTCGAAAGACCATCGCACAGAATGCCCGCGTGACGATCCTCCTCGCGAAGAATGCGGGACCGATAAACATCGCAACGCCGCCCGCGGGACCGGCCATCGTCGGCGGATATAATCCATTCGTCATCAATCACGCCAACGCGGAGCGCATCATCGTCCGCGGCGAGATGAAGATCCCGGGCGCGATCACCGGCTCGTTATTCCAGCAAAGCGGGAGCTCGAGCGCGCAACGCGCCGCCGATGGCGCGGCGCATATCTCGATGCTCCGCAGTCGATTCGGAGTCGAGATCGTGGTCCCCGCGACAAACGCGGGCGATCCGAAAAGCTACGGAATCCAAAACGTCGGACCAGGCTATCCGTGGCTCCAGGATATACTCGTTAGCGGTCCGGGCTATGCGAGCCCCGCGTCGGTCGGACGATGGCTCGGCGTCGCGATTGGCAACGGTCGACAGATCGTTTGCAGCAATGTCTCATGCTGGGGACTCGATATTGGTTTTTCCGGCGGCGGCGTCATCGGAATGGATCATTGCTTTGCGTCCTTCTGCCAGAAGAACGGCATTCTATGCACGACGCTCGCGTGCATGTCATTCACGAATGGCGGCGTCTTTGCCTCTCAAGGCGGCATGGTCTGCAATCAAAATTCCTGGTTTGGGACCGATACCGCATGGTTCAATTGCAATGGAACATATGGCGTCAACTGTGCCGACAACGGACAGGTCACGCTCTACTACACGCAAGCGATCTATAACTGGAACGTCGACGCGGTTTGCACCGGATTGAGTTATCTCGTTTTGCTCCACACCGCTGCCGCGGGCGGGATCGGATACGTCTCGCCAACACCGGGAGTCCTTGCCGCCGACGGCGCTTATGTCGTCAAGGGCGAGGGCGCGCTCGTAGGCTAGAAAGGGGAGGACAAGGCCATGCCGCAAGTCTTCGTCAAACGCGCGCAACTATTGAACGAGACGCCAACCGATCCGGTCGTCGTCCTTGCAAGCTATCGCAATGACACGGTCGTCGATCCTCTCTGGCACGGTCCGGACGCGACGGTCATGTCCGTCCCCGACACGTCGCTCTTTAATGATCGCGACCATTATCAAACGATCCTCGCCTCCAATTGGCGCGACGATTACGTCCCGGTCGTCAATGCGGAATCGGCGCGGCGGATCACGAAGGCATTTCCGGATTACAAGCAAAGCAATTACAACGCGCAATATAACAACTATCAATCACAGTATGGGGTCGACACGACGCAATGGCCGGTCGGCATGCCGCAGGACTTTTTGGCGGAATATCTTCGCGGCTGGAAATACGTTAACGACGTCCGCGCCGCATCTAACAATATGACGGGAATGCCGCAGGACCCGACGGCGGACGAGCATTGGCCGCCCGCCATTACGCCGATCACATGAGGCGCGCGCCATGCCGACGAACCTCCTCGCGATGCCGCTTTGCAGCTTGATCGTCCAGACCGGCACTAACGAGGACTGGATCGACTCGATCAAGTTTCTCGTCGGTACGGGAGGCGACGACTCCAATCTGGCCGCGCTGCCGCAACTGGATCTCCGCGGAATCGTTTTCGAGATGGAGGTCCGCCGCACGGCTCCCGATCACCAGGTCGTAATCAATGCGACGACGGAGGACGGATCGATCATCATCGGGACGCCGCCCGACTATGGTTTCCTGATTATCAACGTCGACCTCGACGAGATGAAGATCCAGCAACCCGGGCAATACGTCGCCGATATCATCGGCAAGGAGTATGTCGGCCCTCTCGGCGAGCTCACCCTCGCGACTCAAAGGGTCGTTTGCATGATCGATCTCACCATCGTCCAGGGCATAACACGGTAAGAGGCGCGCGCCATGTCGATCCTCGCATTGACCGTCGAATCTCGCGGCCTCGCTCCAGTCACGAGCGACGGGATCACGACGTCGGTCGTCGCGGTCGCGGCTCCTTACGGGCCGCAAGTCCTCATGTATGGGACGAGCGAGACCGACAACTATCTCGCCGATAGCGGGACGAAAAGTTTCCTCCTGAACGAGGACAACACCGGCCTAACGGTCGGGATGCGGGTCCATGCCGCAAACGCGAACGACGCGACGCAATGGCTCGAGGGTCTCGTCACCGCGGAGTCCTGGGATGATTCCGGACATACGATCACGATCACGCCAGACCTCGCGAGCGGGACCGATCTCGTCACGCAATGGAGCTTGACGCTCACCGGACAACGCGGGTCGCAAGGACCCAAGGGCGACACCGGAGCGACCGGTCCGCAAGGACTGATTAACGAGCCTCCAAACGACAGCAAAAATTACGTCCGCCAACAGAATCTCGGGACCGGCTCCTGGATCGAGGCGGGCGCGCTCTATCAACCGAAGGACGCGGACCTCACGTCGCTCGCGGCGGC
>Ga0066903_100000050_pt1 | contig 47250 bp, 44 predicted proteins | sample PanSoiMetaGPlot1_FD_67491 | JGI IMG/M metagenome (GOLD analysis project Ga0066903, IMG submission 67491) | Tropical forest soil microbial communities from Panama analyzed to predict greenhouse gas emissions - Panama Soil - Plot 1 (version 2) | ecosystem: Environmental > Terrestrial > Soil >... | reverse complement strand
GTCAACCGGTGAAATACGAAATCAACCTGCCACCGCCTTCTGTTGCCACCGTTCAGCGAGGCGCGCTTTACATCCACGAAAATCGAGGGCGCAGCGGCCGGCAGATTGATCATCATACGGAAGAATTTGTTAACGCCACGCGCATGGGCGTCGCCGAGTGACCCGCTCCGCGTAAATAGATCGATGAGTAAAACAGCAAAGAAACCATCGAGACCTCGACGATGGTCAGCTGAAGTTACAGAGCGTAGCAACGCACTCGATCTCGAGCCGGACGTCTTTAAGGAGAAAAAACCGCGTCTGATTGCGCTATCTCTGAAACGTTCCGCTGAACGAAGCAAAAAACGCAAGAGCACCCCATATCAATCCGCGATGTCGATGCTGAACTTTTACATAAATCGTGCCGGGAAAAATCTGCCTCAAAAGCAAAAGCGAATTTTAGATAACGCCAAGGACGAATTGAGGCAGATCTTTGACCGGCAATAATTGCTGCTTGGCAGTTTCCTAGTCCCAGGCATCGGCCAGAAGTGCACGTGTTTCTTCCACCCCTACGTGCCAGATCTTGTTCATATCTTCATCCTCGCGCTGATAAAAGCCGCCAACGTTCCCATCCTTGAGATACTCGCGCAGCGACTTTGGATCGAGGTGACGCAACTGATCAAAATCGGTCATTGGCTTCTGCGTTGATGGCATTTCGACCTTGGCCAAACGTGTCCACGGAAAATTCTCCATCCACGATGCGTGCGATGCGACGGAATCGATCGCCTGCACCTGTGCCCAGACTTTCGGCGTGTTCCACCAGTTGTGAAACTTGACCCGCACACCCGGGTGATCCGCCATCCATTCACTGATCAGTCCCTGTGCAGGCGTGTTGCCGCCATGTCCATTGACAATCAGGATTCGTTTGAAACCCTGCTCTGCCATTGCGTCGAGAATGTCGCGAACGGCCGACATGTAAGTCTCGACACGTAACGTGATCGTTCCCGGGAACGCGCGGAAATAGGGCGTGATGCCATAGGCCAGGGCGGGAAAAACTGGTATGCCTAATGGCTCCGCTGCTTCGACGGCGAGGCGTTCCGCCAGAATGCTGTCCACGCTCAGGCTTAGATAAGCGTGTTGCTCGGTACATCCCAGTGGCAACACGGCGCGGTCGTCGCGCTTCAGGTATTCTTCCACCATCATCCAATTCATTTCGCTAATTCGCATGGCTTAAGCTGATCCATTGATTTCACGAATTCACGCACATTTCGTTAGCTTCAATAAGCGCGTCCGTGCATCACTGAGGATGGACACGCTTGGCGCCCCGAAGTCTTTGCCCGGCTCCTCATGGAGAGTCGTTAACCCATGCGGACTACGCGCGGGTCGTCCGACCCCCCTGAAACGAATTCAGGAAACGTCCGTGGATGCAGGATTCCAGCAAGAATCTCCAGGCTGTCGACAATCCGCGGCCCTGGCCGGGCGAAATACGCGCTCGCGTCCACGATATAAATCTCGCCGTCATGCGCCGCCGGAAGCGAATCAAAATCAGGAAAGCTAAGAAGCAACTCGTAATCGCGTCGTGCACGATTGATTTCGTACCCGCAAAGAGCCAGCACTAGGACCTCAGGGCGCGCGTCGATTACGTGCCGCCAATCGATTTGCGCCGAAGGCCGATGTTTTCGGCCTAACGAATCGTCGCCACCAGCAATTTCCACGAGCTCCGGTCCCCAATGACCCGAGCAGAACGGCGGCGCAACCCATTCCATCAAAAAACAGCGCGGCCCAGGCGAAACATCCTTTGCGCGACGCCGCACGATCTCCACGCGGTCGCAAAGACTTGCGACCAATTTTTCCCCTCGTTCGGGGACACCACAAGCGTCAGCGACCCGGCGAATATCATTGAGTATCTCCGAGAGGCTTGTCGGCTCGAGGTTCACCACTTGTGGCGGACCAGGCAGAGTCTCGGCGAGCCGCGCAACACTGCCATAATTAACCGCACAAACATCGCAGAGCCTCTGGGTCAGAATTATGTTGGGCCGCAGCTCGCGCAGAAGCGGCTCATCGATTGTATAAATTGTCCCGTTGTCACGCAGTGCGCGGCGCACCCATTGATCGACTTGGCTGCTCGTCAGGCCGCTATTGTGCACCGGACAATGGGTCACCCGCGGGCGCGAGTTTGCCTCCTTCGGGAAATCGCATTCGTGCGAAACGCCAACCACCTGATCCATCAAGCCAAGGGCGGCCGCGATCTCGGTTGCAGCGGGCAACAGCGAAACGATCCGTATCACTGGTCATTCTACTCAGTTTCTATCCACCTGAACAGAAGACGCCTCACAAAACACCAACTGCGCGCGCAATCAACAGGACTACGATGGTGAGTGAAATCAAAATCTGGACCATCGCCAGGACCTTTGCCCAGCGCGCCAAAAGTGGTGCATCGGTTGGCCCGAACGTTGAGCTTTGTGTGAAAGCGACAAACAGATAATCGACAAAGCGCGGTCTCCAGCGTGCGCACGCGAATTGTGCGCGTTCGTCATGCGGGATTTGCATCTGCGGAAAGAGAAAACTCGTGCTGCCGAATTTTTTTTCCTTTTGTCTCAACGTCGGCCCGCCGCCGTCCAGCCGCCAATACCAAAGAGCAAAGACGATCACATTCGTCAGCCAGAGCAGCCCTCCGGAGCGCAGCAACTGCAACGGTGATTCACGATGCGCTGGCAGTGCGCGCACAAGCAGAACGAGCGAAGCAATCAGCGCCAGCGTTGTGATTCCATTGATCACGATTCCGAGGATGCGATTGACAGACTGCCCGCCCACGCGATGGCTCACCACCGACGGCACAAGCAGAACGACAATGACAGTGGGCAACAACCAGAACGGGCCCACAACCAAATCGCGCGGTAGAGCAAGATAAATTGCGCCGATCGCCAAAACAGCGAGCAGCGCCTGTGCTCGTGGTTCGGGCTTATCAATGTGCTGCGACTCGCTCATTACCTCTGGCTACTGCACCGTTCACTGCCGCGCAATTATTTTTGGCACACTTTGAATCCAAGGTGGACAACTGCTGCATCATAGCTACAGGAGGCGTTCCAACGCTGATTCGGATACATGTTTAAACGCATTTTGAAATGGTTCGGCGCAATACTTGCGGTCGTTGTGATCGGAATTGCGGTTTTCCTAATTAACCTGATTTGGTTTCGGCCATGGAGCCTGAATCTTTTTTACGACAAGGTGTTTGCCGAAATTCTCTTCGATCATCCGGAGATCCTCTCTCAGCTGGGCCTGGTCGAGCAATTCGGCATCACAGGTCACAATGGCAAGCTTGATGACGAATCGCCGGCCCATCAACAGCGCGAGTTCGACAAGTGGAAGCGCGATCTGGCACAGCTTCGGCAATATCCGGTGGATCGGCAGTCAGCATCGCAAAAGCTCTCCACACGCGTGTTGGACTGGTTTCTGCAAGTACAAGCCGAGGGCGAAAAATGGCAATGGCACGATTATCCCGTTAATCAGCTTTTTGGAGTGCAGAACCAGTTTCCGTCTTTCATGGCGAACACGCACCGGCTGCTGAATAGGAAGGATTGCGATTACTACGTGATGCGGCTCGATGTTTTGCCGAAAAAGTTCGATCAACTCCTCGACGGTCTGAAGGTGCGCGAACAAAAAGGGATTTCGCCGCCGCGTTTTGTGGTTGAAGAAGTGCTCAAGGAAATGACCGAGTTCATCGGCAAACCTGCTTCGGAAAACATTCTGGCAACATCATTCAAAACCCGGGCTGCCAAGATCGACAAGTTGAGCGACGCGGATCGCGCCGATTTCCAAGCTCGCGTGGAAAGCTCAATAACGAACAAGGTCTATCCGGCATACCAAAAGCTGATCGATTATTGGAAGGAAATTCTACCTAAAACGACAACCGACGATGGCGTTTGGAAATTACCGGACGGCGACGCGTTTTACGCCTATAAGTTGCACGAGAATACGACCACCACACTCAATCCGAATGAGGTGCACGAGCTTGGTCTGCGGGAAGTGGCCCGCATCGAAGGTGAGATGCGGACAATTCTTGATGCAAATGGGTTTGCGGGTCAGTCGATCGGAGAAGCAATGGACAAACTCGTAAAGGATCCGCGTTTTCTCTATCCAAATGACGACAAAGGTCGTGCTGAAGCTTTGGCAAGATATACGGATTTGATCACGCAGGCGACAGAACGTTCGTCGAAAGAATTGTTTCTCACCACTCCCCGCGCGAAAATCGAAGTTCGCCGTGTCCCCGAGTTCAAGGAAGCAACCGCGCCGGGAGCCTATTACGACATTGCCGCTATGGATGGCACCCGGCCCGGTGTCTTCTTCGCGAACCTGCGCGACATGAATGAAGTGCCTAAATGGAGCATGCCCACGCTGGCCTACCATGAGGGCGTGCCGGGACATCATTGGCAGCTCTCCACCGCAGAGGAACTCAAAGGCGTTCCGCAATTTCGCAAAGTGCTGCCGTTCACTGCATACATAGAAGGCTGGGCGCTTTACTGTGAATGGTTGGCAAAACAGGTTGGCTGGTACGATAACGATCCCTTCGGAGATTTGGGGCGCCTCCGTGACGAGCTTTTCCGCGCAGTCCGATTGGTCGTCGACACCGGGATCCATGCCAAACACTGGACCCGCGAGCAGGCGATCACTTACATGCGCGAGAAAACCGGGATGGGCGAGAAGGAAGTTAAGTCTGAAATTGAACGTTACATCGTGGCCCCCGGTCAGGCGTGTGCCTACAAAATTGGAATGCTAAAAATCCAGGAATTGCGCGCGCGCGCGCAGAAGGAACTCGGTGAGAAATTTGACCAGCGCGAATTTCACGATGCCGTTCTTAAAAATGGCGCGTTGCCGCTCGAGATTCTCGATGAACAAGTGAACGATTACATTCAACGAAAGAAAGCGTAATCGTCGTCATCGGCTGAAATGACGAAGCCTTCTTCATTGGAGGCGAAGCTCCGCGACGCCTCACGAACGTCCTCCCAACTTCGCCGGGCGGAAAGTCTCGTAGAGCTCGGCCCTCCATTTCCTCCCCTGCCAAACGACGGCCTGCTATCTTGTTCTCATCCGCGAAACGAGCGTAACCCCCGGTTTTGAAACATGCGTAAGATCTTGATCACCTTTGGGATTTTGGTCGCGTTGGGCATTGCGATATTGGCAAGCTGGATTTTTGGCGGCCGCCAGATTTCTCTTTTCCTCGACCGCTTTGGGACGATCAGAATGACCTCGTCACGAATCAATTCGATCCTGTACGAGGGGAGCGGAACTGGTGGTATCTTGCACGTTAATGATCTCGGACTAAGTCTAAACGACCTCCATGATCCAGCTCCCAGCGTTGGAACAACGAAAACGGATCAGCTCGCCTTGGCGTACGGCGGGAAAGTTTTCCCTTTCGGTCCGGTGCGAACGGAAGCTGAGAGCCTCGCCACGGCGACGCCCCCAGAGGACGATGCTTTCATCGAGATTCGTCGGAGCTTTCTTGCCTGGCCAACACCATTCGAACTCAATGTCATGACCGGCCAATCGCCATCATGGAAACGTCATCTGTACTATCGTCTACACTGGTCAAAGTCTTCCGGCGCGAAATTAGAAATGCTCTGGCGCTATGAACAATATTTTTACCCGGGCAACGGTTGGACAAGTGGATTGATGACACGCGAAGGGTCAACAGGCCTGATTCAAATTACAATAAAGGAGTAACCGCCTGCTAACGATTCAGTGCCGCCGATGGCATGTGTTTGCTTCGTGCATGGACGGCTTGTCTGTCGAGCACTTCGTTGCATCGTTACTGCGTGCGACTCTCGCGGAAAATTCAAAAACTCTTTTCACGCGACGCGGGCCAAAGTCTGTGGGAACACGTCTGCCGCTCCGCCCATCCCGTCAGCGCTCGACGCATTCTTGCGACGATTGATCGGACTGAACTGGAGACGTTGCGCGAGCGTTATCCTTTCCGTGCGAATGCACGCAAGATCAATGCTTACGAAGATGCCAGGTATTGGATCCGCGTGAACGTCAGGCGGGCGCAGGATCTTTGGCTAGATCGTTCTCCACGAATGCAAATTCTCGACCTGGGTTGTGGAGCAGGTTATTTTCTGTATCTCTGTCGGCTCCTGGGTCATGATGCGCTCGGGTTTGATACAGACGAAGAGCCATTCTTTCGCGGCACAACGGAGTTCTTTAAGGTTCGCCGCGTCACCGGGCGCATTGAACCGCAAACGCCGTTGCCCGATCTCGGGCGCAAATTTGATCTAGTAACCGGCCATCGTGTCTGTTTTCACCGGCTGATGCGTACGAAAAACGGAGAATGGCTCGAATGGACGGTTGCTGATTGGGCTTTTTTTATCAACGATATTCGAACGCGCTTTCTTAATTCGGACGGGCGTTTGTTGCTCGAGTTTAATCCTCGACCGGACGGCTCCTCATTCTTTACAGACGAATTGCGCGCATCGTTTAAGTCGCAGGGTGCGCGAATTTTCCGTTGGAAAGCGCTGCTGGCAGCCCAGCCGGGCAAACGTCCGCGATTCAGACAAGGAGCGGCGGTCTCGAGTCCGCCGAATTAAAAATGGGCGGGATTGGAACTCGCCCTTCCTTGATTCCTTGTCGGCAGCTTAAAAGCTGATGCCGCTCATTACAATTTCCAATCGGAACAATCCCACGCTAACAGCTGCTCAACCTTTGCGATGTCTTCCGCGAAGATATTGTAGAGAAAAACCTTCTCCTCCCAATTCATTGCGCGCTCGTACGGCACAATATTTCTGTCTTTGGTGCGCACCGAACGAGGGGGTTTGAGACCAAGAAACGAAAAAATACAGACGAGTGTCTCACGCTGTTTGCCCTTAAAGTCTTCAAACTTCACCACCTTGACGTGTTCCCGGGGAAAAAACCTCAAAAGACGCGCGAGTTGCTGTCCGTAAAATCCGCGATCGACATATGCAAAACGCCGCGCTTCGGCTGGCGGGGCTCCGGCAATACGCGTTTTCTCCTCTCGCACAGCATCAAAAAAATCCAGCGGCTCGCGACCCTTAAACCGTTGCATGTTCCAGTGCGCAAAGGCGCGGTCGACCGGATTTCGCAGAAGGATCACCAATTTGATTGCCGGGTTGTATCTCCAAATCCGTTCCGCTGCGGATTCGTGATACACGTAACTCGGCGTGCAATCACCAGCGATCGCTGACGGAGCAAGGGGCGGATAATGTTTGTGTAATTGCTCATAATCGGGCTCGGAAACAAAAAGCGCGTCGTTGTCGAAAAAATGTATTTCCTGTTGATCGCCCATCGTGATGTTGGGATGTCTACTCAGAAAGTAATGCAGCGCCGTCGTACCGGATTTTTGTGCCCCGGCCAGAATAAAATCCAGCCGCTCGATCTTTCTCGCCTTGGCGCTCCACATCGTCATGAATCAAGAACTACTGATCGCATCGCGCAATTGATCTCCGTTTCGCGAGAAAGCAGCCGCATGAGGTTGTCGGTTTTTTTTTTTTGTAACTTTGAGCCTCGTTTCATGTCTTACAATGGCGATGACTGCGGTACTGAAGGTGTTCACGCGAGGTACATTGACATTCGCCGAGATTGTCGTCGTTGTTCTCCTCATTCTGTTGCTTGCCGCCATGGCCGCTGTTGGTTGTCTGGCGCCACGCAAGCGAAACTGTGCGCCGGAAATTCCAGGACGTTTTGTGTCGTTTGGAGCGTAATCGACATGCGGGTCAGTCGCCAAACGGCGGAACGAGAGTTGTCGCGCACTCTTCAGCGTTTTATGCTGCACGATGTTCAGCCCTGTCCCTGTTTCGCAAACACTAAGACGCCTTGCGATCGTGTGTTCAATCGGCTGCGCCGCATCTGCCGTCGCCGATGAAGGAATGTGGCTCTTCAATGCGCCACCGCTCAAACAGCTCAAAGGCAAATATCAATTCGAACCGACTCAGCAATGGTTGGACCACCTGCAAAAAGCGAGTGTCCGGTTTAACTCGGGAGGCAGCGGCTCGTTCGTGTCTGCAAATGGTCTTGTGATTACGAACCATCATGTCGGCGCTGACACACTTCAAAAGATGAGCGATCCGCAGCACAATTATCTAAAAGACGGCTTTTACGCCAGAACGCGGGCCGACGAAATTAAGTCGACCGACCTCGAACTGAACGTGCTGATGTCGATCGAAGACGTGACGGGACGCGTGAACGGAGCGGTCAAACCGGGAATGACGAACGAGCAGGCTTCCAATGCGCGCAGCTCAGTCATCGCGGAGATTGAAAAGGAAAGCAAAGACAAAACCGGCCTGCGTTCGGACGTGGTTACGCTTTACCAGGGCGGCGCCTACCATCTCTATCGCTACAAGCGCTACGACGATGTGCGCCTCGTCTTCGCACCCGAACAACAGATTGCGTTTTACGGTGGCGATCCGGACAACTTCGAATATCCGCGCTATGACCTCGATATCTGCATATTTCGCGTTTATGAGAATGGGCAACCGGCAAGGATCACTGATTACCTGAAATGGAATTCACACGGTCCAAGTGACGGCGAACTTACCTTCGTAAGCGGCAGCCCTGGTAAGACCGATCGGCAGCTTACTCTGGCTGAATTGGCAGATACGCGGGATCGTTATCTGCCTTATCTCCTGCAGATGTTTAATCGGCGCGAGGTCTTGGGATTAGCTTACGGCGCGCGCTCGTTTGAGAATGCAAGAAAAGCGCGAGACGATCTTTTCGGCGACCAGAACAATCGCAAACGTTACAACGGTTATCTCGCCGGTTTGCTCGATCCGCAAATCTGGTCGGCACTTCAGGCGCGCGAGCAAAAATTGCGTGACGCAATCGCGCGCGATCCCAACTTGCGGTCGACCATTAGAGCCTATGACCGTATCAAAAATGCGCAGGCCGAAATCGCCAAAAACGCGCGGGTATACAACTATCTTGAGCAGGAACGGCCAATACCTGTTGGTTATCGCGGACCCCGGGCGTTCTTCGGAAATCTGTTCAAATACGCGCGATTACTTCTCCGTGCCGCGGACGAACGCGCCAAACCGAATGGTGAACGGATTCCCGCGTTTCGTGACAGCGCTCGCGATTCGCTGGAACTGGACCTCTTTTCGGCTGAACCGATTTACGACGATTACGAGGTCCTGCGCCTCACCGATTCATTGACTGATTTCGTTTCCCAATTTGGCGCCTATGATCCGCTCGTAAAAAAGGTGCTTGCTGGGAAATCGCCGCACGATCGGGCCGTCGAGCTCGTTTCTGGCACCAAGCTGAAGGATGTTGCCGCGCGCAAAGATCTTTACGTGAAAGATGCCACCGCATTGCGAGCGGCGCATGATCCGATGATCGAGCTCGCGTGGCTCGTGGACGCACCAGCCAGGGAAGCGAAGAAAATCTACGATGCGCAGGATGAGATCAAAAAGGAAGCATACGCAGATATCGCCAAAGCACGTTTTGCTATCGAGGGTACGGGCAGTTATCCCGACGCCACGTTTACGCTTCGCCTTTCGTACGGAACCGTCCGTGGTTATGAACAGGACGGAAAAAAAATCCCCGCGTTCACCGATTTCGCCGGTTTATATCAACGTTCCGCAGAGCACGACAACAAACCGCCGTTCGATCTGCCGAAACGCTGGATCGATAAGAAATCGAGTTTGGATCTGGCGACACATTTCAATTTCGTTTCTGACGCAGACATAATCGGCGGCAACAGCGGCAGCCCAGTGGTAAATAAGGCAAACGAATTCGTCGGCATCATTTTCGACGGCAACATTCAGTCGCTGGTTCTCGATTGCATCTTCACTGATACGGACGCGCGCGCCGTGTCAGTCGATTCTGCTGCTATCACCGAAGCGCTGCGCAAAGTTTACGATGCGGGACCGCTGGTGGAAGAGTTGTTAGGCGCCAGATAGCTTATCTCGGTCTAACGAGAAAGAGATAAGCCACGGCGGGGGTGTCGTAGCAAGCACGCTGAAGTTGCTTCGCAATCGGGCCGTTGGCTTCATCGATTGGTTAGATGCTTCGTTCGCGAGCCTCACTGGGCAAACGCAGCTGCGAAGGCGCGGCCTGTAGGACGACGCCTGACACACTAAGGGGCTACAGCCTTTGCTGCCGCTTGAAACGATTTCTGCCGGAAATCAAACGGATCTGAATCAGGCGGAAAACTCCTCCCCCGCTCGGTTTTTCGTCTCCTCCGGACCCGCAACCAACAAAAACAATCAGCGGGGAAGAGGAAAAGGAGAACCCAATGAACCCCTTATTATTGCTGGTGATCCCGCTCTTGTTCTTGAGCGCACCCTTTGTAAATGCCGGTCCGGTGGGAGAGTTCTTCAAGAAAGTTGGTCAATCGATGTCCAAGCCTTTCCAGCCTGAGGCTGAGCCTGAGCCTCAATCGACGCGCCCTCAACCTACCAAGACGCCGCACCCCACGCGGCGACCCACTTCGCGAGCGGCACCTGCGGCGGCTGCGACGCCACCCGCAGTTGCGCAACCATCACAATCGCCCCAAGAAGAAAAGTTTACTGGCACTGTGCGGGGTGTTTCAGCCGCGGAAATTGAAAAAGCAAAAGCTAATTTGCCCTATGGGGTTCCAGTCCCCGGCCGGAAAGGCATGGTCACGAGTCCTTATACACCGGAAAAGTATGTCGATGTCACCGGTTTTGCGCCCGGGTCCATCGTGAAAGATCCATACACAGGAAAGCTTTTTCTGGTTCCGTAAACATGGGAATAATCAGCAATGGAGCTGATGGGATCAGCGACATTGGGAGCTATCGTCTGTAGAGGAAAACCCTTCCCGCCCGCGCAAGCCAGATCCAATGCGCAGACGCTCAAGCGCGAAACCCCAGCCAATCCGCGCGAATCTTTCGCGGTCGCTAGTGCGGCAAATAATGAAGTAACTTCAGGATATCAGAAAACACTCCCATCGCAGTCACGTCCGGGCCCGCGCCGGGCCCTTGAATCACCAACGGCGTCTGTGAATAGCGCTTGGTATTGAAGGCGATGATGTTGTCGCTGCCCCGTGTCATCGCGATCGGATGATCGCACGGAAATTCCTTGATACTCGCGCGTGCATGACCTCCAGCAAGCGATCCTACATAACGAAGTACAGCATTGCGCGAGCGCGCCCGCTTCAATCGAGCTGCCATTTCATCATCGAACCCCGCGAGCATCACAAAGAACCGTTCTGAGAATCGCCCGCCGGCAAGCGTCCGCGGCACCAAAGTTTTAACATCGATATCGGCGATATCCAATTGCGATCCAGTTTGCCGCGCGAGAATGAGCAATTTTCTGGCGACGTCTTGGCCGGAGAGGTCATCCCGCGGATCGGGTTCGGTCAGACCGCGCTGCCATGCGTCCTTGACGAGCGCGCTGAATGGGACACTTCCGTCGAAATTATTAAACAAATAACTCAGCGTCCCAGAAAAAATTCCTTCGATTTTTCTTATGACATCACCGCTGGCAATAAGATCTCGAATCGTAGACATGATCGGCAAACCGGCTCCGACATTGGCCTCATCCAGAAAATATTTCTGTCGCGATTGCAAAAGTTCCATTAGCGCAGCGTACTCAGTTCGAGGGAGCACGTTTGCCCGTTTGTTAGGCGTAATGATATGAAGATTAGCGCGCACAAAATCCGGGTAGGCAGCGACCACCGATTCCGCGGCGGTACAATCCACGATTGCAGCATCGTTCAACTCCAGACTGGAAATCTCCCTGGCAAGAAGCTGGCAATTCATTTTGCGCCGCGATGCTGACAACCGCTGACGCCAACAGGCAAGATCAATCCCGCGCAAGTCGAGAACGAACTTCTTGCTGTTTGCCAGGCCGACGACGGTGACATCGAAACCACGCCCGAGCAGATACGTTCGCTGGTGGCGCAACTGTTCCAACAACGCGGCGCCAATGTGTCCGATACCAATGACGATCAACGCAAGGCGTTTACGAATTTCAAAGAAAGCCTCGTGAATGATGTTCAACGCGCACGCCTGTTGAGCAGCGTCGATGACGAAGGAAATATTTCGCTCGGATGCGCCCTGAGCGATGGCGGTGATATTGACATTGCGCCGGCCAAGACTGCCGAAAACTTTTCCGGAAACACCGGGATGACCTTTCATCCCGTCTCCGACCACTGCCACGATAGCCTGATCCTCCTTCTTATCGAGCGAAACGAGTTGATGTTGAAACTCAAATCGAAACTCATGCCGCACCGCGGCAACAGCCGCAGATGAATCGATGGCGCGCACCGCAAAGCAAATGGTGTGTTCCGATGACGCTTGCGAGATGAGAATCACGTTCACCGTGCGCGAAGCGAGCGAGCGAAACAGACGCTCTGCGATGCCCGGAACACCGACCATGCTTAGGCCGCGAAGATTCAATAGCGTCACTCCGCCAATCGAGCTGATCCCCTTCACCATCTGGCCACCGTCGTCGCGGCCACGTGCGATGAACGTACCAGGCTCGTCAGGGCAAAAGGTGTTCTTGATCAGAATCGGGATTCCGCGAGCGACTGCCGGAGCGATGGAGCCCGAGTGAAGCACCTTGGCGCCAAAATACGAAAGCTCCATTGCCTCCTCGTACGAAATCTGCGGCAGGGTAAAGGCCCCCTGCACGTGATTGGGATCGGCGCTCAAGACACCATTGACATCGGTCCAAATTTCTACTGCGGAAGCGTTTAACGCTGCTCCCAAAATGGCGGCAGTGTAGTCCGACCCATCGCGGCCCAGAGTGGTTGTCTGTCCATCAGTTGTCGATGCAATGAAGCCAGTCACCACGGCGATCGGCACGCGACGAGAGGTGCGAAGTACTTGCGCAAAATATCGGCGAATAGCGCGGTTAGTTCTGGGAAAGATTACGTTTGCGCTTGTGAAATTGTCGTCAGTGAAAATGAGTTCGCGAGCATCGACAAATTGGGCAGTTCGCGATTGGGTCAAATAACCTGCGATGATCAATGCCGAAAGACGCTCGCCAAAACTGGTTACCAAGTCGCGCGCGCGAGGCGGAGCGTGATTCAACAAGTGCACGCCGTGCAGCGCATGATGCAGATCCTCAAACAGCGGTACAAGCTTTCTTTGGAAAGGCGCGGATCTTCTCCTGGCAATCAATCGGTCGAGCGTACTGCGATGCCGGGCGACAATTTGACGCCATACCGATTTCCACCGGTCATCCCCGTCTTCCGCTAATCGTGCGCATTGAAGCAAATCGTTAGTCACGCCTTGAAAAGCTGAAACGACGATCACCGCAGGCTCCCGGCGCGTCTTCTCCAGAATGATCTTGCCGACTTTGCGGATGTAATCTGCCGTCGCGAGCGACGATCCGCCAAACTTCAGAATTCTCATGTGCGACCTTTACCGCCGGCAGACAACTTGCCGACAACTTCGCGGGGTCCAGCGGCAATTAACGCAGGATCGGCCCCTTGTCTCCAACGATCAGTCCAGTTCCTTCAAAAGGTTCTTCCACCGCGCCCAAGCTTCATCGCGGGCTCTCTTATCCCCTTCGCGCATGTTCGGATTGGAGGGCTCTCCCGAACGCATGAATCCGTGACCAGCGCCTTTATAAATCACCGGTTCATATTTTTTCCCTGCCGCTTTCATCAATTCTTCCGCCTTCGGAATCATCGCGTTTACGCGCTCATCGTTCTCGCCGTAGAAACCGTAGACCGGACATGAAATGTTCGTGACTTGTTCCGGAGTAGCGGGCGGTGCGCCATAAAATGAATAGGTCGCTTTCAATTTCGGGTTTGTATTTGCGTACGCGAACGCCCATCCCCCACCCCGACAAAACCCGCAGACCGCAAGCGTGCCGTTGCACGCCGGAATTTTCAGGGCGTAGTCGGCCGTTGCGTCGAGGATCGCTTTCACCTGCTCTTGCGTCACGGTGGAGACCGCTTTGCTCGCACCATCGGCATCTTCAAACTTCTGACCATTGAGAAAATCCGGCGCAATCGCGATTACTCCATTTTCAGCCAGCTCATCGCACATTCCGCGTAGCCAATCAGTCAGCCCAAAGATTTCTTGAATCACTATTACAGCTGGCGCCTTGTCTTTGCGCTCGGGATAAACGACGAACGCTTTGATCGTTTGATCGCCAGATTTGATGTCAACCCATTCACCGTGTCTTGGCGAGCTGTTCAAACGTTCTTTCCCAAAATCTTTGTACTCTTGCGCTGGCAGCGATTGCAGGGCAAGAACGAGAGCCATGGCGAAGAAAATGCATTTCATAACAGCGAGAGATTCCTCGACTTCGCTCGGAATGACAAGCCTAGGGCGAAGACGCGACAATGGCTGCGTCGAGCGAAAGGTTTCCTGCTCCCATGATCATCAACGCTATCGCGATGGCCGCGACAAGCAGATGATATTCGAAGCCTTCGCCTTGTTGTTGACCGTACCAATTCATAAAGAAGCCGACTTTAGTATGAACCAGAAAAATCGCTCCCAGCATCACCAGCAGGATGCCAAACGCGGCGAAGCGCGTAAGCAATCCAACAATCAAGCCGAGACTGCCAAGAAATTGCGCTAGAATAACCAGCGCGCCCACCAAAGCCGGCATTCCCATTTGTTTGAACTGCTGCACCGTGTTCTTGAACCCGTGGCCGCCAAACCAACCCAGCGCCAATTGCGCGCCGTGCGCGAAGATCACAACACCCAGGGTGATTCGCAGCAGGAACGCCGCCCAGCCACCGTGTGTTTCAAGTAACGCGTTCATGCAGCCGCTGTCGCGAGGGAAGTCTTACTTTTGAAAAGGAGTGCGTCGATACTCCACCGCCCCGGCCCGTAAAAGACCATAAACAAGAACAGCCAGCATAGAACAACAGCCAGCTCGCCTTTGTTTAAGATCGGAAAGAATTGCTCCGTCGCGCTTGGCGCATGACCGATCGCTTTGCCCGCAGCGTGCACCATGAAATAAGCCACCGCCATTTCACCAGCTGAGACAAAGGCGGCAAGCCGAGTTAGAAAACCAAAGGCGATCATGAGGCCGCCGAAGAGTTCGACGATTCCTCCAAACAGCATTAGCCCTTGGACGCCGCCATGCCCGCCGCCAGGAAATCCAAGAAGCTTTTGACCACCATGACAGGCAAAGACAAGACCAACTATCAGTCGCATAATGCAGTAAACCGGATCGGCAAATCGATTAAGAAAGTTCATGGCCGTTGAGGCTGAACGATGTCGAGCTTGTGTGTCAAGCCCGTTGCCATTGAGTGGGAACGCTGTGTTCTCCACGCATTGCGAAAGAATGCTGCTTTGCCGCCTAAACGCATCGCGCCGTCGGCGACTTGCTTTGCCTTTGTTTCAGGAAGAGCTGATCCACCTCACGCCGCCTTCTTTGCGGGTTGTTTATGTTTCCTGTGCGATTTCGTCGTCGCTTTTTTCTTCACGCCGGTTTGCTCCAGGCTCTTCTGCAAAACGGAAACCAGGTCGATTACCTTGGTAGGCTTGGGCGCTTTCCTCGGTTTTTCTTCAATTTCCTTCCCGCCGGCCTCCACTTTCTCTTCGATCACTTCCATCAGCGCTTCGCGATAATCATCTTTGTATTTTTCTGGATTCCACTTTGAAGTCATACTGTCGATGAGTGATTTCGCCATGTTCATCTCGTGTTTGCCGACCTCAGTTTTTTTGGGAACATGCAATTTCGCGGGATCTGCGAGCTCATCGGCAAAATGCATTAGCTCGAGAACGAGCGCACCGTCTTCTGGTTTTACCCCAGCGAGATATTGGCGCGTTTTGATCACTACTTTCGCGATGCCGACCTTGTTGCTGTTCTTGAGTGCATCGCGGAGAAGCGCATACGCATTGTCTCCTCTCTTCTGTGGCTCGAGATAGTAAGGCTTGTAGAAAAATATTGGGTCGATCTCTTCCTGATCGACGAAGTCCTGGATATCGACCGTCTGCGTCGCCTCCAGATCAACCCGCTCGAAATCTTCGTCCCTGAGCACGACGTATTTCCCTTTCTCGTACTCGTAACCTTTAACGATTTGGTCCCACGGAACGTCTTTGCCGTCCTTCTCGGCAACGCGCTTGTAGTTTACCTGGCTCAGATCGCTTTTTCGTAGCAGACGAAACTTGAGTTCTTCCCGTCGGGTGGCGGGATAAAGCGCAATCGGAATGTTAACGAGCCCAAAACTAATGCTGCCTTTCCAAATTGCCCGTGCCATACAAGATTATTTCGCAGCGCAGCCAAGACCTGCGCGTTCAAGTGTTGTCATGTCGAAGGAAGTCGGAATGACAAGGAAAGGCGCGTTCGTGATCCTCGGACCTACGCAGCAAGCTCCAATTCCTGGCGTGAGATGCCGCGCAATTCGAAAAGTCGGATCAACGTCTCTTCGATCAAATTATTTGGACACGACGCGCCGGCAGTGATGCCGATGACTGCGGGCCCGTTTGGCACCCAGAAATGTGAGACGACTTCGCGTTTCTCATGCAAGTTGTAGTGCTTGATCTCGGTAGCGGAAACGAGTCGCGAAGCGTTAAGCACGAAATAGGTGGGCAATTTCTCCTCGCCCATCTCGGCGAGATGGGAGGTATTCGAACTGTTATAACCGCCGACAACCAGCAGCAGATCCATCGGCACGCCTAGTAGTTCGCGCAGTGCATCTTGTCGCTCCTGAGTTGCGCCGCATATGGTGTCGAAAAATCTGAAATTCTTTTCCGCGATCTCCGGACCATCTCGATCGACAATGGCCCGTCGAACACGCCGCTGCACTTCTTCGGTTTCCCCTCGCAGCATGGTGGTTTGATTGGCCACACCGACGGTTTGCAAATGCACGTCCGGATCGAAACCTGGCGAATAGGCGCCCTTGAATTTTTCCAGGAACGCCTGTTTGTCGCCGCCGTAGCGGATGTAATCGCAGACGTAATCAGTCTCCGCGAGTGTCAGAACAACGAGGTAATGCCCGCTGCCGTCGCCCAAGGCGCGCGAACTAGTTGCTTTGGTCTCTTCGTGTTCGGCCTTGCCATGAATGATGGAAGTGGCCGACTCGCTTGCGTATTTGCGCACTCGTTTCCAGACGCTCATCACGTCTCCGCAGGTGGTGTCGACAATTTGGCAGCCGCGGTCCTTGATCTGTTGCTGGATCGACAATTCAGTTCCAAACGCCGGCACGATCACGACATCATCAGGGCCGAGGTCTGAAATATCCGCCTCCTTATTCTTTCCTGTCAGGTTCTTTATGCCTAACGAGGCGATTTGATGATTAACTTCCGGGTTGTGAATGATTTCGCCAACAATAAAAAGCCGGCGATCCTTAAAAACTTTTCGCGCGGCATATGCGAGATCGATAGCGCGCTCAACACCGTAACAGAAGCCAAACTGTTTTGCGAGGCGCACAGTCGTGTCCCCGGCGGAGATGATCCCACCTGCCCGGCGCACCCTTTCGACGATGTCGCTGCAGTAGTGTGACTCGACCTGCTGTTGCACAGCAGCCATTACGTCGGGAGTACGGAGGTTCACCTTCTCGCGCGCTGTTGTGCCGCTGGAAATAAGGTTTGTGCTCATACCATTATTGTCATTCTGATCCCGCAGTCGCGGGAGAAGAATCTCGAATCATCCTGGGAGTGTCGAAACAGTAGCCAGGAATGTTTCGCTGCGTGCAACATGGCACGGCAAAGCGCCGCGGGCAACGCGTCCCGGGCAGCTATTGAAGCAGCGGTCCGCTCGGTTTTTGGAACCCAGCGTCCGTAATCATTATTCGCGGGTCGGGGTCCGGCGTCCTCGAATCATCAACCCGCTGCACCTTTGGCCCAATTGTTTGGTCCTCAGGCTGCGACTCGGCAATATTCACAGGCGTACCAATGCGCACCAGCGCGTAAAATTTCGGAGCCGCTTCGCCTTTGAGCCGGATACATCCGTGCGTGCGTGGAACGGGATGGACAAACCCCTGGTGAAAACCATATGCAGGGGCAAACTCGCACCAGTACCCCATTGGGTAGCCCACGTAACGGCCAGGTCCGCCGCCCGTGGAAGGAACCACGTGATCGCCTTGTACGCTAAACCCGTACGATCCCGAACGCTTGTGCTCCTGCTTGGAGTAGATCTTGAAATTGCCTTTTGGCGTCGGTTTCGCCGGCATCCCCACAGAACACGCGACAGCCATGAGGCAACGGTCTCCTTCCATCACATAGATGTTTTCCTTCGAGAGGGACACGAGCACCCGCACATTGGATGGATTATTCGGCTTATACGCAGTCACGTGATAGGCGCCGCCGCCAGCAACTTTTCCTGTCGCACAACTGGTCAGAAGCAGGAGTGAACCGCCAGCACACAGCAAGAGTAATCGGTAGATGTGTCGCATATGCGCATACTGGATAAGAGTCGTTGCCATTTTGTCAACCATTCCGAATCGCTTTCATCTCGGCAGCCAAATGGGGAAAGCTGCCGGAGATGGCATTTTGCTCGACGAGCCGGGGCCATTTTTCCAGTCTTAGATCGATACCAAGAGAAGGACTCCTATGACAAAGCTTGCACAAATCAAAATCACAACTTCATCACTCGTCATCGTCGTAGCGGCTGTTCTTGCCTGCATCGTGCTTGCGCCTTTCGCCAAAGCGGTCAGCCCATCACCCGATGGCGGTTATCCAGGAGGTAACACAGCGGAAGGGCAAAATGCCCTTCTGAGTCTTACCAGCGGCACATTCAATACGGCAGTTGGATTGTTGTCACTCAGCACCAACGCCACTGGGAGCTTCAATACGGCTACTGGCGCCGGCGCGCTCCTGGCAAACACCGCCGCAAACAATACGGCTACCGGCGCCGCGACGCTTTTGAGCAACACTACGGGCGACGCCAACACGGCCGACGGAACGTTCGCTCTTTTCAGCAACACGACTGGCACCCGCAACACCGCCACGGGATACAGTGCGCTGGAAAACAACATCATCGGCATGTTGAACACGGCGACGGGCGCGTTCGCGCTGCCAGGCAATGGCAGCGGTAACAACAACACCGCCAACGGGGGATTCGCGCTTTGGGACAACACCACCGGGAACAACAATACGGCCGTTGGTGCTTCTGCACTTTTTAACAACAGTACTGGCAGCAATAACATCGCATTGGGAACTGCAGCAGGCACCGGTGTCAGCACCGCCGATAATGTGATTTGCATCGGTATTCCCGGCGGGAATGTCAGCGGCAGCTTCTACGTCGCCAATGTCTTCGAGACCTCTATTGACCCCGACAACCTCCCCGTCTACATCGATTTCACGGGCAGGTTAGGCACACAGTCCTCGTCGCGCCGCTTCAAAGAGGACATCACCTCTATGGACAAAGCCAGTGAAAATGTCCTGGCGTTGAGACCGGTAACGTTTCACTACAAGGACGATGGAAAATGCAGGTCGCGATTTGGTTTGGTCGCCGAGGAAGTCGCAGAGGTGAACCCAAACTTGGTGGTGCTCGACAAAGAAGGAAAACCCTACAGCGTGCGCTACGACCAGATAAACGCGATGCTGCTTAACGAGTTTCTTAAAGAGCATCGCAAGGTGGAAGAACAAGAAACGACCATCATGCAATTGAGAAAGGAGATCGAGACCGTCGTTGCTCGCCTCAAAGAGCAGGACTCGAAAATTCAAAGAGTGAGCGATCAGGTGCAAATGAACAAGGTAGTGGTAAGCGGCGCTAAGAGTGGCCCTCGATAATCTGCAATCTATCTCTGCCGGGGTCACCGCCCGGCTAAAGTATTACGCTGTAAAAATTGTCAGGAACGCGACTTCGATCGCTAGTGCTTCATGGATGTTGCGGCCGAGATGATCGCGCAATTCTTCGACACACCGAATACGTTTTAAGATTTCGGCCGTGCTGAATCGGATTGCAAGCGCCGCGGTTTCTTCCTGTGCACCGGGCAAACTACGTCGCGCAACACCGTTACTGGATCGGAGAACATCAGACCACCATGCGAACAATGTCTCGACCAAGCCAGCGCGCCGCTGAAGGTAAAGACTTTCCGCGCGGCCTTTGTAGTATTGTTCGCGTCCGTCCAGCCATGCGCCATCGGTAGCATCTTTGTACCGCCTTTGTTCCTGTTCCAACGCTTCATCTGTTTCACGTTTCACTTTTTCACGAACCTCCCGGAGCAAACGCTGAAATTCCTGAGCAAGGCGGTAGGCAGACTGAACGGTCCATCTTTGTTCATGAGACACCTTCTTTAGCAGTTTCAGCAGCTCCTGTTCTTCGTGGGTTGCCTCGAGTCGGCTGTCTCGAGCAAGGGGAATCGCAATGCATCGCGAAAGAATTGTCTCAGGCAGGGCTTCCGGCAAAGCGCTTAACAGAAGCAGCAACGAATCCTTCGGGGGTTCTTCCAACGTTTTGAGAAACGCGTTCGCCGCCTCTGGCTGTAGCCGATCGGCATCGGAAACGATCGCCACTTTGCGTCGTCCATTGCGCGCTCGCATTTGCAGCGCGTGCTCGAGATTGCGGATTTGCTCGATAAGAATGCGCCGCGACTTCGATTCCGGCCGAGCAACGAAAATTTCATGCGCCCTCGCTGAAAAAACGTCGTCAGCAGGGGTCCCGTTCACAAGACTCGCGAGATTCGCGGCAAGCTGCTGCTTCCCGCTCCCCGGCGGCCCCGAAATTAAATAGGCATGCGCCAAGCGATTCTGTTGGTGGGCCCGACGCAAATACTCAAGCGCCGTTGTACACGAAAAAGCCATTTAGGATTGCGGATTTATCGCTAGGGCCGGAAAGCGAAAACAAAGCGTCTTCCAGATCTCCGATTCGATTTCGTCCACGTTGCGCGCGCCGTTGATTAACAGAAGACGATTCGCTTCGCGTGCCGCAAGTTTGCGATATCCCTCGCGAACCTTCTCATAAAACTCGGCAGGCTGTTGTTCCATCCGATCTGGCCTGCGAGGCTTTTTCATTCGAATTTCTGCTGTCGCAGCGTCGACATCGAGGATGAATGTAAGGTCCGGGATACAATCACCGACGGCAAACGCATTCACACGCTGGACAATGTCGCGGTCTAGTTTTCGCGCCGCCCCTTGATAAACAGTCGTGGAATCGAAGAAACGATCGGCGATCACACACATGTCTCGTTCAAGCGCCGGCTTGATGATCTCACGGACGAGCTGGCTGCGACTTGCCTCAAATAAGAGGAGCTCCGTTTCCGGCGTCATCCCGGAATTGTGCGAAGCAAATTGCAGAAGCTCACGGATTGTTTCGCCAATCGGTGTGCCACCCGGTTCGCGGGTCACCAGATACGGCACGCCGCAACGCTCCAGTCGCCCCGCCAATCTTTGCGCCTGTGTCGATTTGCCACTTCCCTCTGATCCTTCAAAAGTAATGAATGGCAGCCGGCGCATGATGCCGATTGTGAAACAAGCATCTGCGATTGTCGAATTCACAGAGCGCCTGCCCCTCAAAACGAGCGCAATCGGAGCCGCCATGCGCTGAGGCCAGCGGACACACCAACGTGTTAGGTTGCCACGTTCAATACCCGCGGATTACCTTCGACCATGAAAAATTTCTGGCTCGTGAAGCAGGAACCATCCTCCTATTCGTGGTCGGACCTCATCAAAGAAGGGCAAACCAGTTGGACTGGCGTGCGCAATTACGCTGCGCGAAACAACCTTCGCAGGATGCAAAAAGGTGATGAAGTCCTTTTTTATCATAGCGGCGAGGACAAAGCGGTGGTGGGAATCGCGAAAGTAATTCGTACGGCATATCGAGATTCGACTGCCAGGGAAGGAGATTGGTCTACCGTTGACCTTGCCCCGGTCAGACCGCTGCGCCGGCCGGTTACACTTCACGAAATCAAGAGTCATCCGCCGCTAAAAAAAATACAGTTGGTTCGGCAATCGCGCCTGTCAGTTATGCCCTTAGCGGAGTCGGAATTTCGTGAAATTGCAAAGCTGGGTTCTCTCTTCCCGTCCTGCTGATCGGAGCGCAGCGGAGTCGAACGGTCCTGCTGAATCAGTCCGAGGTTTTGTCACGTGATTCCTCGACTCGGCTTCGAATGACGGCGTTCGATTTTGCCTTGTTCAAACGTATCTCGAGGCCGAAAATTGGCGAATGAGTACGATTGCGGCAACCGAGTTTTTGCCCCTCGCCGCAACCGGCGCTGTCGCGAGAGATTTCATGGTGGTCTCTCTTCACGACATCGCTCCCTCCACTCAAGAGATCGCAAGGACGATCATCTCAGAACTAGCTCGGCACGGGGTGAACGTTTGTTCGCTTCTCGTCGTCCCGGATTATCATCATGAGGGGCTGTTTACAAAAAACCAACAATTTGTGTCCTGGTTACGGGGCCTGGAAGCTGACGGTCACGAAATTGTCATTCACGGCTATTTCCACGAGCGACCTTGCGCTACTAATGAGAGTTTCCGCGACAAGTTCATCACGAGATTCTATACGCAACAAGAAGGCGAATTTTACGACTTGAATTACGACCACGCGCTTCAGCGAATTACAGCCGCGCGAGATGAATTTGACGCAAGTGGCCTGAAGCCACGGGGTTTTGTGGCCCCGGCATGGTTGCTTGGCAAGGAAGCTGAACGCGCCGCGCGCGATGCCGGCATGGAATACACCACGCGACTGCATAAGGTCTGCGATCTCCGCTCGGGCGGAGACTTCGCCGCGCGATCGATCGTTTATAGCGTCCGACAAAGCTGGCGGCGGGGATTTAGCCGAATCTGCAACGCCACGCTGTTTCGATATCTGCAAGGGAACCCACTCTTGCGCATTAGCATTCATCCACCCGATTACTCGCACCCGGCGATTTGGCGACAGGTCACGGGGATTATCGAAAAGGCGATTCGGTCCCGGACAGCGACGACGTACCAGGACTGGATCGCGCAACAACGATTGACACAGTGAATCTAAGTGTGAGCAGATGTGATCTTCACATTCACTCGCGCTACAGCGCGCGCTCGGAAGAATGGCTCTTTCGCCGTTTCGACTTCCCCGACAGCTACTCCGACCCGAAACAACTATACGAAAAATTGCTGGAGCGGGGAATGGACTACGTTACAATTACGGACCACGATACAATCGATGGCTGCCTGCAAATCATTGACCGTCCTCGCACCTTTGTCAGCGAGCAAGTTACTACCTATTTCCCTCAAGACGGGTGCAAGTTGCATATTCTTGTTTGGGGAATTTCAGAGAGCCAGCATCGCGAGATCGCCGCGGTGCGCGAAAATGTTTTTGAGCTACAGCGTTATCTGCAGGCAGGAAAGATTGCACATGCCGTTGCGCATCCGCTTTACAGCGTCAACGGGAAACTCGAGTCGCGGCATCTTGAGTTACTGATTCTTCTTTTTAAGCATTTCGAGGGTATTAACGGTCTGCGCGACGCACTTCTAAGCGATCTCGTTCAGAACCTGTTTAACCGGCTCACACCGGAAAAAATTGCGGCGCTCGCAAACCTGCACAATCTGACGTCCACGCACGCAGAGCCTTGGAAGAAGATTTTTGTGGGCGGCTCGGATGACCACGGCGGGCAATTTGCCGCTTCGGCGTTTACCGAAACCCCTACGGCGAAATCTGCCGAAAAATTCCTCGACCGCGTGCGCAACGGCGACTGCAGTGCGCTAGGACACGGTGGCACTCCGTTGGTCCTTTCGCACGGCTTCTACAACACGGTCGCTTGTTTCATTCAGGATCGTTTCAATGAAAAGCTTGGACCAAGCGCCGCGCTGCTGGAGAAAATGTTTTCGCGTTTCATGGAAGGCCGTGCCCCGACGGAATTCACGCTAAAGGAAAAAATGGAATTCATCGTCCAGGGAGTTTTGTCGGGAAAAATTTTCGAATTCGTCAAGCCCGCAAATGTTTCGTTGTGGAAAGAACTTTCAGGTTATTTCGCGCGGCCGGAAGTAAAAGCGAAACTAGCCGCGCAATTAAACGGAGTGCACGAACCGGAGCGCCGCACATTTCTCATGGCGAACATGGTAGCTGAGCAGCTCGTCTTTCGGTTTTTCCAAAAATTCGTTCAGCAAATCGCCAGCGGCAACATGGTCGAGAGCATGCAAGCTCTCAGCGCGATAGCGCCTATCCTGGTGATTCTTACGCCGTACATTTACGGGTTTCATAGTCAGGCACCGTCTCGACAATGGCTACGGGGCATTTTTTGCGATTTGACCGGCGAAATTCCTATCGCGTTGCAAAATCGCAAGCGTGCCTGGTTCACGGATACGTTAGAAGACGTTAACGGAGTAGCCACAACGATCCGCAAGATGACCGCTGCGGGAACGGCAGCGGGCGAGGAACTAAGAGTGGTAACCTCCCTGAGCAACCCGCAAACGTTTGATATCCCAATCCAAAACTTCCCGCCGATCGGCGAATTTGAATTGCCCGAGTATGAGCTTCAAAAATTGAGCTTCCCGCCGGTCCTTCAAATGCTCGATTACGTTCAACGGGAAAAATTTACCGAGATTATCATCAGCACGCCGGGACCGGTGGGCCTCACTGCGTTGCTCGCAGCCAAAATGCTCAATCTGCAAACGAGCGGCATCTATCATACCGATTTCCCACAATATGTCCGGATCCTTACGGAAGACAGCTTCCTCGAAAGCGTTGCGTGGGGATACATGCACTGGTTTTATGGCCAGCTCGACACGGTCTTTGTTAACTCCGAGGAATATCGCCAAAGCTGGATCAAGCGCGGCGTCGACCCCACGAAATTGAAGATTCTTCCGCGCGGGCTCGATACCGAACTGTTCTCGCCGGCACGACGCCAGCCCGCCTTTTGGGAAAAATTTGGCGCCGTCAACGGTCAAACCCGTCTGCTCTATGTCGGCCGGATATCTCGCGAAAAAGATCTCGACGTTCTGGCCGAGGCTTATCGCCGACTCCGCAACGACGGCCTTCCCGTGCGACTCTTTGTTGTCGGTCACGGTCCGTATTCCGAGAAGCTGGCGAAGTCCGTTCCGGAGGCAGTTTTTACCGGGTACCTTACGGGAAGGGACCTGGCCACCGCCTATGCCTCAGCTGATATTTTTGTTTTCCCAAGCACCACAGACACATTCGGCAATGTCATCCTGGAAGCGCAGGCCTGCGGTGTACCGGTCATTGTTTCCGATTCCGGCGGACCCAAGGAATTGGTCGAAGATAGAGCGAACGGCTTAATTACTCGGTCACGGGACGTGGATGATTTCACGCAAGCTATTCGTTTGCTGGTTGCAGATGCCGGGTTGCGGGAGCGCATGGGCACTGCCGCAAGAAAAAGTGTTATCGATCGGAGCTGGCCAAACGCGTTCAGGAAATTCTGGGCCGCAACCAATGTCTGAGTTGCTATCGCGGTCGGGCAAGCCAAGCTCAAATTACTGATCAAAGGCACACCAATCCTCTTCTTGGTTGGAAGGCCTTACCTGGCAAGCAAGATTTCGTTCCATTAGAGATTCTTCTCGCCTCTTCAGCGCGTCTGACCCAATTTTCACATATGACAAGCATCAAAACCTATGCAATTGCCGCCGCCTCGCTGACAATCGCTTTCGCTTGCTTCGCACAGCCAAACGTAGCTAGTACGAAAGGAAGCAACGCACCATATAACGAAGGCCCGGTTTGGACAGTGACGATGATAAAGACCAAGACAGGTCTGGCCGACGAATATCTCAAACAGATCACCGGAACGGTGAAGCCTGTCTATGACGAGGAGAAAAAGCAAAAAATCATCCTCGACTACAAAATCCTGAATGGCGAGGCCTCTGGCCCTCAGGATTTCAACATTCTGGTTCTGGTTGAATATCCTAACTGGGCTTCGTTCGATAATCTACGCGACAAGATGGATCCGATTGTAGAGAAGGTAATGGGGACCGAGGAGCAACGCCGCACTACTGCTGTGAAACGGCTCGATATCCGTGAAATCCTCGGCACAAAAGCCATGCGCGAGATTACCGTTAAGTAATTCCTTACGCGGGATGCTTTGGTTTAGCGATTTTTATCGCCCCGGCCGCTATGGCCCATGCTGCCCATACCATGCCCCATGCCGCCCACGCCATGCATGGCTTGGCCCGATCTAAAGCTCGAGGCGTGACTAGCCCCCTGCATACTATTCATGTTGCTGCCATGGCCCATGCTCATGTTACTGGCACTCTTGCCATGAACCTTCTGGTTGTGGGCGTTTCGGGTATGCGACATGCCGTTGCCCGAATGATGCGCGTTGCTCACAACTTTTCCAAGGTTGAGCCCGTTATTTTGCGCAATTTTGCCCCAACCTTGCCCATTTTTGTGCATCGCTACGATGTCGTCGAAGCTCTGCCCAGTGGCGTTCGCCAGCAGGTGCGCCTTCTCTAGTCCACCCCACCCAAGCCCGGTGGATGCTCTCTCCGCTTGCAACGTAGCGACAGGAACACCGGTTTCGGCCGATATCCTGTTTATATCCGCTGCGCCTGAAACAACGGGCCCGAATAGCAGGAAGGATGCCCCTAGAATTAAGCTTAGCGTTTTCATTCGCAATAAAACTCCCTTCTATGAACAGAGGTTTCGATTTTGCCTCAGCGAATGGTTCCCTTGTGAGCGCAAAATCACGCCGCTGTTTTCCGCTTCAGGTCGCCTGAGAGGGTCGTAATCGCACAAAATCGGCGAACCCGCCTATACGCTCCACGGCAAAGCGTCGAGGTCGACATTGCCTCCGGTGAGAATGACACCGATCCGCTTGCCAGCGATGTCGATCTTCCGCTCCTGAATCGCGGCAAACGGAACAGCGGCTGATGGCTCGACAATGATCTTCATCGTTTCCCAAATCGTGCGCATAGCCGAGATAATCGCTCCCTCACTTACAGTTACGATGTTGTCCACGTAACGCTGGATAATCGCAAAGTTCGGTTCGCCGACATTTGTCCGCAGTCCGTCGGCGATGGTGAATTTCTTCTCGGTGTGAATCAGCCTGCCTGCGCGCAACGATTGCGCTGCATCGTCAGCGTTCTCCGGTTCAGTCGCGATCACTTTGATATTTGGCCGCATCGATTTTGCAGCAACGGCCGTTCCGGAGAGTAATCCTCCGCCGCCGACCGGGCATATCACAACATCGAGGTCGGGAACATCTTCGAGCAGTTCCACCGCCGCAGTCCCCTGTCCCGCTATCACGGATTGATTTTCGAAGGAATGAATCAACGTGGCTCCCGTCCTGGCGATTACATCCGCACATGTACTCTCGCGCGCTTGCTCCGTAGGCTCGCAGAATACAACGCGCGCCCCGTAGCTTTCCACTGCGCGAATCTTCACCTTTGCCGAATTCGATGGCATGACGATATGGGCAGGAATCCCGCGGAGCTTCGCCGCTCGCGCCACAGCAGTTCCATGGTTTCCTGACGAATGCGTCGCTACACCGCGCCGCGCAGTCGAATCGTCGAGTGAAAAGACGGCATTTGTCGCTCCGCGCGCTTTGAATGCGCCGATTTTCTGAAAATTTTCGCACTTAAAGAAAAGCGAAGCTTTACTCGCTTCATTAAGGCGCGAGCTCGTCAGCACGAGCGTGCGATGAATATGTGGCTGTATCCGCTCGCGGGCTGCAAGGATAGCGGGCAGATCGAGCGTCACGTTTACTTTGAGCATCCAAAAAAAGCGTCGATGACGGCGAATGTGTCAATAAATCCGTGAGTCAAAATGTAGATCCAACGATTACGTACGTTGTCAGTTCTAAGAGTTTGACGGGCTGTACACGTCGGCGGATTCAAAATCGCAAGAAGCCATCTTACACATGTTGTAGCCGCCTCGGTGTGTCGAGGCACCCTTGCAACATTGCTGCCCTGCCGCACATCTGCGAGAGTCGCTTTGAAACCTTTCTTATCGGACGGCTGGGCTGTGGATATGTTCAGTGCGCGGCCCAAGTCCGATGAAACGCGCTGGGAGCTGACGCAGGATTGGAAACCAGCTCAACAAACGCAGCACGAATGGAAGCGAAGTCTTATCGCCAGATGATCGGCCAGTGACGACGCGACGATGAATAAAGATCTGTATGCCTTGAATCAGGCGAGTTGGCCACTCCCGGCGCGCCTGTACCCCTCGCAAGTCGTCAACGTGAACGCGACCGCGCTGGAGCTTTTCCGCGAGCAAATTTGCTGTCGCGACAGCGTCCTGGATTGCAAGGTTGATCCCGACGCCTCCCGCTGGCGACATCGCGTGCGCAGAGTCACCTATGCATAGCAACCCTTCGCGGCACCAATCCTCCAGGCGATTGACTTGGACGGTGAGTAATTTGATTTTCGACCAGTCGTCCAATTCGCTTACGCGATCGCCTAAAAAGCTGGCGAAACTGACGATCTCATTTTGAAATTGCGCGAGCCCGCGCGCTTTGATTTCGTCGAAGCCGCCCTTGGGAATTACAAACCCACATTGCCAGTAATCGTCGCGGTCGAGTAACACGACCAGCTTGCCGTGTTGAAAAAAGCCGAGCGTTTGTTTCGGGTCTCCCTGCTTCTTGGAAATCCGCATCCAAAGAACGTCAATCGGAACGCCGAAGTCGCGTTGCTTAAAACCGGCACGAGTGTGAACAATCGAATGCCGACCGTCAGCGCCGATGACGAGATCCGCGCGAACTTCCAGTTCACCCCTGGGTGTTTTTGCACGCACGCCGGCCACGCGTGAACCCTCCATTAGCAAATCGACGACTTCCGCTTCCATGTACAATTGGAACGTTGGAAAACGTTTTGCGTGACTGGAGAGAAAATTGAGAAAATCCCATTGCGGCATGAACGCAATGAATTTGCAACGCGTGGGAAGCCGCGAGAAATCAGCGGTCGGCACAACGTGGCCGTTAACCACTGCACGCAATTCACGCAGTTCCTGGTGTGGCAATTTGAGGAACTCATCCAGCAACCCGAGCTCGTACATTAACTCTAGTGTTGATGGATGAATGGTGTCGCCGCGGAAATCGCGATTAAAATCGGCGTGCTTTTCCAGAACAGCAACGTGCACGCCGGCTCGCGCGAGCAGATATCCGGCCATCATCCCAGCGGGTCCTCCGCCGCCGATCACGCAGCGAGTTTGCAGCTTTTCAACCACCGGTCACACCGATAGCACGAATAACCGCATTTCATAAATGCTCTGTCATTCCGAGCGAAGTCGAGGAATCTCAGTTTCATTCTCTTGACGCCAACATATCTGGAGAAATTAGAGATGTTTCGCTTCGCTCAACATGACAACGAATGCTTTCGGTTGCGGCTAAGCCACAGCGTGCAATCGGTGGATAGACCGATGAATCGTACGCAGCCGCTTTTTCTCAACGAAGAGCAGGTGCGCTTGCACTTGCACATAGCGGATTTGATTCCCGCGATGGAGAAGGCATTGATCGATTTTTCCAATGGCAAGGTGACCCAGCCGGTGAGGTCGGTAATAAAGGTCGATGCCGCCGCGGCGACCGGTTTTCTCGGTCTGATGCCGGCACACACTCCAGATGGGCTTGGGCTAAAGGCGGTGACGTTCTATCCATCGAATGCGGAGCGGGGAATCCCGACGCATATGGCGACAATTTTTCTTATTGATCCAGAAACCGGAACACCGCTGGCGATCATGGATGGAAGATTAATCACGGAGATGCGCACTGCGGCCGTTTCAGCAGCTGCAACGAAACTTCTAGCATCGCCGGATGCAAAAATTCTGGCGATGCTGGGCAGTGGCGTCCAAGCGCATAGTCATGCGGAAGCGTTGCGACTCGTTAGGTCATTCGAAGAAATTCGTGTCTGGAGTCCTACAAAGGAAAACGCGGAGCAATTCGCGAAAGAGATTGGCGCCACTGCAATGTCCGCTGAAGAAGCGGTCCGGGATGCAGACGTGATTGTTACCGCGACGAGTTCGAAAACAGCAATTTTGAAAGGCGCGTGGTTGAAACCCGGCTGCCACGTGAATGCAGTCGGCGCTTGTCGCCCGGACTGGCGCGAACTTGACGATGCAGCTATAGAACGAGGTGTTGTGTTCGTTGATTCCCGTGAAGGCGCAATGAAAGAATCCGGCGATGTTATTCTTTCCAGCGCGAAAATTCACGCGGAACTGGGCGAAGCGTTAGCTGGCAGGCTTCCACCGCGCGAAAACGAAACGACGATTTTCAAATCACTCGGGATGGCCGTAGAAGATATTGCCGCGGCGCTATTGGTTTACCGGTCGGCAAAAGATAATCGGAAACGCGAAGAATCTGGAAGCAACTCCGATACGAAGCATTAATGAATATCCTTCGGTGCGGAATGCGAGTCTTTGGAAGAGAGGATCATTTTGCAGCCTGTCCGCCAGAAGGAGGCAAGCGCGTTTCGAAGTTATAGGAGAGGCCAAGGCGCTGCACCAGATCCAGAAATCTCGGATCCGACCTGACTGATTTGAACTGTGGCGAAACGTTCAGATAAATGAGATGGAACGAGTGCTCCGCGTATGCTTGTTCCAGCAATTGAAATGCCTGTTCATTGTTACCAAGCGCGACATAGATCGTCGCTACTTCGTAGGCCGACACGTAGTGCTGCTTCGCAAGCTCATTCAACTCATCGAGCATTTTATTTGCCTCATGCTTCTCCTGCGCCTCCGCATATGCACGACCGAGCGCAGCTCTCATTAGCGGACTGCCTCCTGACAGAGAGATTGCCTTTTTGAACTCTTCGGTGGCTGCATCAAGAACCTGTTTTTGCTCATAAGCCAAACCAAGATGCCAGTGCGCGACGGCGAAGTTCGGATCCATCTCTATGGTTTTGAGGCATTGAGCTATCGCTTCATCGTACCGGCCCGCGTAGTAGAGGGTCGCTCCCATAAACGTGTTCATGACGAGCGACGCCGGCTCGAGTTCCAGCGCTCTCTTCATTTCGTGGAGAGCTTCTTCCAATCGACCCGTAGCCGTTAGATAATGAATCGCATACCACTCATGCGCCGTCGCGTAGTCTGGCTTGAGCTCTATGCTGCGCTTGAACTCTTTCTCCGCCGCCGACCAATTCCAATCATAATTCGTCAGAACATGTGCCAGCGACGTGTGCGCTTCGGCGAGCGTGTTATCCGCTGCCAACGCCTTTATGGACGATTCTTTTGCCTGTGGCATTGCTTCGCGTGGTGCAGCAAAATTGTAAAATGTCAGTGCAATGCAGGAGTCCGCTAACCCGACGTAGCCAAGAGTAAAATTAGGATCGCGCGCGATGCTCTGCTGGAAGCGCTCGATCGCCCGTTTGATTCCGTCCGAAGTGCGCTTGTTCCAAAAATAGCGGCCGCGTAAGTAGGCATCATAAGCCTCAATGTTCTTGGTCGGTTTAGCGGCGATGACTTGCTCCTCCTGCCGGGTGATGTGCGCTCGCAACTGATCTGCGATGGCTTTTGCTACGTCGCTCTCCACCGAAAAAATGTCGGTCAGTTTGCGATCGTAGGTCTCCGCCCAGAGATGCGCGTCGGTGTTCGCGTTGACCAGCTGAACGTTCACGCGAACTCGATCGGCCGCTTTCTGTACGCCGCCTTCGAGGACATTGGCAACGCCGAGCTGCTGCGCAATCTCGCGCAGATTACTAGGAGCACTTTTGTACTTTTGCGTCGATGCTCGCGAGATGACCTTAAGGTCTCCAATCTTCGAGAGCCGCGTCAGAATCTCTTCCTGAATTCCTTCCGCGAAATACTCGTTTGCTTTGTCTTCGCTGAGGTTTTCAAACGGCAAGACCGCGATCGATTTCTCCGAAGCGACAGTTACAGCAGTCTGTTTTGGTGCAGTGTAACGCCCAATGAAGAAAAGTCCTACCGAGATCGCGCCGGCAACCGCTACAACATAGATCCACGCTTTGTTGCGAGATGGTTTGGCCGACTCGCGATCGGCCACTTCGATTCGCTTTAAACCTTCCGGTGTCAGCTCAAACGCCCACGCAATGATCAGCGCGATTGGAAAGCCGATCGCGATTATCAAAACCACCAGTCGGATTCCCCAATTGGGAATTTCGAAGAACGGAAAAACTTGAGTCGCGATTTGAGTCAATAACCAGCCCGCGACTGCGTAGGCGATGGCGACCTTGTAAACGTTACGCCGCTTTAATTCGCCGAAGAAGGCCTTCGGGTTCACTCTTCGAATTTTTGCCACACTGCAGCAAATGGTTCAAGACAAACGCTTGCAAAGCAGGAGCATGCCGTAAGAATTGGCAGCAATGTCAGAGAACCCTGAAGAACTCAGTGCGAAGATCGAACGCGCGGTTGCTGACCAGCAACTAATGGAATCGGCAGAGAAGAATATTCGTACGTTGCTAAGGGGGGCGCCGTCGGACCTTTATTTACGATCTGTCGGTGAACTTGTTGGTCGCCGTGAATGGTCCGAGTTAAACGACCGTTTCTACCGGACGCTCGCGTTTGGCACAGGTGGCCTGCGCGGGCGCACTATCGGCAAAATTGTCACCATTGCGGAGTGCGGGTCCGCCCGCGAGGGCGAACAACCCGAATTTCCATGCGTTGGGACAAATGCGATGAACTTCTTCAACATCAGTCGTGCGACGCAGGGGCTCGTCGCTCATGTGCAAGATTGTAATCGACGAGAGAAAATCCCATCGACTCCGAAAATTGTGATTGCGCATGATCCACGATTTTTCTCGCAGCAGTTCGCTATGCTTGCTGCAAAAGTGGCGTCCGAGAACGGTTGCGATGCATTAGTGTTCGACGGCCCGCGTTCCGTCCCTGAACTCTCATTTGCGGTACGTTATCTCAGAGCGAATGCGGGTGTGGTGATCACGGCGAGTCACAATCCGCCATACGATAACGGCTACAAAGTTTACTTCGGCGAAGGCGCCCAGATCATCGAGCCGCACGCGACCGGAATCACCGCGAAAGTAAATACGATCGCTTCTGAAACGTATACGCCGCTAGCAAAAGAGCAGCAGGGGAAGATCACACACATCGGCAAAGACATCGACGAAGCGTACATGCAACGGCTGGAAACGCTCGTTTTGGATCCAACAGTCATTCGTGAGGCGAAATCGCTGAAGATTATCTATACCCCTCTGCACGGGACCGGCAGCGCGATTATCAAACCGATGCTCAAACGGCTCGGTTTCAATTTCACAGTAGTACCGGAACAGGACCAATTTGATGGACGATTCCCGACCGTGAAATCGCCGAATCCGGAAAATGCCGAAGCACTAACCATGGCGATCAACCTGGCAGAAAAGAACGACGCCAATGTGGTACTTGCGACCGATCCCGATTGTGACCGGATGGGCGCGGCAGTTCGCGCGAGCGATGGGAAAATCAAGTTTCTTACAGGGAATCAGATCGGCTCGCTCCTTGCCTGGTATCGAACCAGCACACTCTTTGAGAAAGGCATTCTTAATAAACAAAACGCGTCCCGCGGAGTCATTATCAAAACGTTTGTGACCACTGATCTGCAAAAAGCGATCGCCAACCATTATGGTCTGCCCTGTGTCGAGACCTTGACTGGCTTCAAATACATTGGCGCGAAGCTTGGCAATTATGAACGCGCAATTCCGGAACAACTGCGACGGAACTATGTCGATCTTTCCGAGGACGAAACGCGGAAACTGCGTCTCGAACATTCCACGTTTTACGTTTTCGGCGGGGAAGAAAGCTATGGCTACAGCGGAGTGGATTTCGTACGCGACAAAGACGGCAATGGCGCAGTGATCATGTTTTGTGAAGTGGCCGCTTACGCAAAGACGCGCGGCAAGACGGTCGATGAATTGCTCGATGACATTTATTACGAATTTGGGTATTTCGCCGAGAAAAACGGTTCGCTCGTTTTCGAGGGCGCGGAGGGCGCAACCAAAATTGGACGCTTGATTAAGTCTTACGCCAGCGATCCGTTCCCGGAAGTCCTCGGCTCAAAAGTGGCAAATATCAGAAACTTCGAGACCGACAAAATCGAAGATGCAGAGGGCCATCAAATTCCCAAGGAAAAGATGTTGATGTTTGAGTTACGAGACGGAACTCGCATTGCAGTGCGCCCATCGGGAACAGAGCCGAAGATCAAGTATTACCTTTTCGCGCATCGCCGGCCGGAAAAGGGAAAATTCGGGTCCGTGGAACTCAATCAAATCAAGACGGAAGTGAAAAAGAAACTCGATCACCTGTGGGACTGGGTTCAAAAAGACGCGCAGTCCCGCCTGGCAGAATAATGGAGCTGAGCCAGCTAGCCAGAGTGCAGCGGTTTTGGCCTTGGCTCGCAGCGATCTGTAGCGGCCTTCTTTGCACAGGCTCTTTTGCGCCGTTCAATTTTACGTGGCTGTGCTGGATCGCTCTTACACCGCTCATCGCTGCAGTCTGGTTTTCGGAAAACCAATGGCGGCATCGCTGGCTTCGTAATCTTCTGCTCGGCTACGTTGCCGGACTCACATTTTTCTGGACGGCCTTCGCGTGGCTCACGACTGTCACGGTCCCTGGCTGGTTTGTTCTCCAATTTTACATGGCGATTTATTTCGCGCTTTGGGCGTGGTTCTGTGGTCTGGTCGAGCCAAGAACCAGAAAAAAGGAAGTAAGATCGACCAAGTGGGATCGGATGCTTGCTCAAGCCCGGAGCAACACCGCAGCATCACCGCGATCGCCGTGGACGAAATCAACAAATAATCTGCTGCTCGCCTTCCTTCTCGCTGCCGCGTGGGTGACGCAAGAATGGTTACGCGGTTGGGTCTTCTCCGGTTTTGGTTGGAACGGCCTCGGCGTAGCACTGCATGATAACTGGCCATTGATCCAAATCGCCGAATTCACCGGCGTTGCCGGCTTATCATTCATGGTCGCGTTTGCGAACGTCATCGCAGTTACAACGGTGTACCGTTTGATTATCGAAGCGCGCACCCATTTGGTGCGTCCACATTTTGATTTGACGCTGACATTAGCTGCGATTGTGGGCGTTCTTACTTTCGGACTGCGCGCGACGCAGGTTTCTCCAACGACAAAGCCGCTCCGAGTTGCCGCCGTGCAATCCAACATTCCGCAAAACCAAAAGTTCGATCCGCAGTTTACCCGTAAGATTTTTGATCAGTTCAGGCGTCTAAGCGAAATTGCGCTGCGCTCCAATCCTCCTCCTGATTTGTTAATTTGGCCGGAAAGCGCGATGCCCGGTCCGGTGCTAGCAGATCGGGAAAGCTATCAATTCGTGATGGACCTCGCCTCATCGGCAGAGACCGACATTCTTTTGGGCACGATCGACGAAGAGAACGGCGACGTTTTTAACGCCGCGCTCCTCATTTCCGACGGCGGAGAGCGAGTACAGGTTTATCGGAAACTGCATCTCGTTCCGTTTGGCGAATATGTTCCAGGGCGGCACCGCGTGCCTCTTTTGGCGCGAATTGTTGGCGACCAAGTCCCTGGCGATTTTAAGCCAGGCAAAGAACACACAGTATTCGAGCTGACAAACGGCGACGTAAAGGTCGCGCCGCTGATTTGTTTCGAAGACACAATCGGCGAGTTGACGAGACAATTTGTTCTTCCGGGCGAAGCGAGTCCCGGCGCAAACCTGCTAGTGAACATCACGAACGACGGATGGTTTTTGCGTTCCGCGGGTTCCCATCAGCACCTGGCGAACGCCATCTTTCGCTGCGCGGAAACACGCCGCCCAATGGTTCGTGCCGGAAACACCGGAGTCACATGTTTCGTAAACGAATTCGGACGCGTGACGCAAAAATTGCAGGACGATACGGGAAGCACATTCACCGAAGGCGTGCTCACAGGCGAAGTTAAAGTTCCGACCGAACATGAGCTAACGTTCTACACGCGCCACGGCGAATTGTTTGCGAAGTTGTGCGCAATAGTCACGGCGATAGCGATGCTCGCAATCTTGGCCTTGCGCGGAAAATGGTACAGGCGGTTGTGCCACGCGCCTACTCTTAGGGGCGGCGTTTGGCACAAACGCCGCTACAACCCTTTGCACGAATAATACGCATGGCCGTCATATTGCCACTCGATCATCTGGCTGAACTTTGGCCGACAAAATTTTCCGGCGCGCGTATCGGCGCGTTGCTTCATCCCGCATCGGTGTCAAAAAAGCTTAAGCATTCTTCGCGGATTCTTGAGCGACACGATGGCGATCTCTTCCGCCTCTCGGCATTTTTTGGCCCGCAACACGGATTTCTCGGCCAGACCCAGGACAACATGGCCGAATGGCAAACCTACGAACACCCGCGTCTTCACGTTCCGGTGCACAGTCTTTACGGCGAACACCGCGAGCCGACTGCGCAAATGTTGCAAGGTCTCGACGTTCTGCTCGTTGATCTTCAAGACGTCGGAGCGCGTTATTACACTTTCATCTGGACAATGTACCTCTGCATGCACGCTTGTGAAAAAGCGCAGGTAGAGATTGTGGTCCTCGACCGGCCGAATCCGATCAACTGCGTCACAACCGAAGGGCCAGTGCTTGATCCGAATTACAGGTCGTTTGTCGGTCTCCATCCAATTCACGTTCGGCATGCAAAAACGATCGGTGAACTTGCTGGGCAGTTCAGGGATGAGGCATCTCCGGAGTGTCGATTGTCCGTCCTGCCAATGAAAAATTGGGATCGTGAAATGTGGTTCGATCAGACCGGTCTGCCATGGGTGATGCCATCCCCCAATATGCCGACTCCCGAAACTGCGACTGTTTATCCCGGCATGTGTCTCCTTGAAGGAACAAATATCTCGGAAGGCCGCGGCACAACGCGGCCGTTTGAGATTTTTGGCGCACCATTCGTTAACGGTGAAACACTCTGCCGCGAGCTAAATGCATTAAAATTGCCAGGCGTTTTCTTCCGCGAGAATTATTTCCAGCCGACATTTCAAAAGTTCGCTGGTGAACTTTGTAGCGGAGCGCAGTTACATGTAATTGATCGAAGCTCGTTTCAATCGTTTCAAACAGGCGTTGAAATCATTCGCGTGCTCCGAAAATTGTATCCGGAACAATTCGCATGGAAGCAACCGCCTTACGAGTACGAATGGAAACGACTCCCGATCGAGGTGTTAATAGGCGGCCCAGTCGAGTCGCTTTTCGGCACCTGATCACGGGAATTGCTGCCTGCGGCAGTCTCGCCTGTTCCGAACTCCAGGCGGACATTCCGTGGCCTGAAGTTGTCAGGCGGCTTGCTTATGAAAACGAAAGATTGGCGCGTCGCCCTCAGGGACATAACGGCGAATACTTTGTGGTCTGCACTCTTTATTACACACCCAAGGAGTCCGGATTCACTTTCGAACGTGGTTTCGATGCTACACCGATTACAAAGCCTGGTTTGGGCGGGCGAAAATATCCACGCGACTTTCTTCGCTCGGTGAAAAAGGAAGGCTTCGGCCGGATCGTTACGCCCGTGAACGGGCGTAATTACATTCGTTACAACGGCGGCGATTCATACGCGTTCGCTTCGGATCCCACGGGCGGCGGCGGGGTTTTGGTTCCACGCTTTTCTGGAGCGCTGAAATTAGGACACGGCAGTTTGCGTCATGGAGCCATTGTCGAAACTGAGTCACCGGAACTGCAGAAGGTGTTTCACAGCAATAAATGGAAGATCATGGATACGGGTGGCGGACTGCGGCGATGGCAGATCGATTGTTATTACGGGGAAGATGAGCCTCTCGGGCCGGGGAAGTCCATGGGGCGACCGCGCGCAACGACCTTCGAGTATGCGTACGCAAACGCGCGAATCATGAATTGACGTGAACGCGTTTACGGTTCGGCTCACCTTGCACCGGGATCTTGATTTTTTTCTCCGGTCAGAAGCGCGCGGCCGATGCATCGAACTGAGTCTGAGCGAAAAAACATCGGTAAAGGACGTGATCGAATCATGCGGCGTGCCGCATCCAGAAATTGATTTGATCTTGGTAAATAGGCAGCCGGTGGATTTTAATCACGCGCTCGCAAGCGCGGCAGAAATCGACGTTTATCCGGTAGGAAGCACGTGTCCTGATTCTAAGTATAAACGTTTGCAAGTTGCTTATTTCACAAGCTTTGTGCTCGACGGACATCTTGGTAAGCTCACACGAAATTTGCGCCTATTAGGCTTTGATGTCGCCTATGATCCATATGCTGAAGATCGCCAATTGCTTCGTATGATGGAACGCGAAAATCGAGCACTCCTGACACGCGACCGGCGTTTACTCATGCATTCGGTGGTAAAGATTGGCTACTGTCCGCGTTCACAAAACGCCGATGAACAAACGATCGAAGTACTCCGCCGTTTTAATCTTCTTGATCGAATCGCGCCATTTACGCGATGTCTCCGTTGCAATGCGCCGCTGCGAAAGGTTTCCAAAACCGAGGTGCTTGAGAGCCTAGAGCCGCTTACAAAGCTCTACTATGACCAATTCCACCGTTGCACAGGCTGTGATCAGATTTATTGGGCTGGGTCGCACTTCTCGAAACTCCAGAAACGCCTCGAGCAAATCCGCGCGAATTTCGCCGATTGAGCTATAACAGAACTTCTGCTAGCAGGAGCGACGTAAATCTTATTGTCGCCTATTCTGAAATGAAATCGGTGGTGTGCCGCTCAGTATGCCTGCTACGTTTGACTCTTCAACTAGCAACTCCAGCACAGGCATACGGGCCGCTGGGACATGAGATCGTCGGCGCAATCGCGGACGAACGATTGGCGAATACGCCTACCGCCGCGAAAATCAGTGCGCTCCTGCACGGGCTTACTCTGGAAAAAGCCTCCGTCATCGCCGACAAGATCAAAGGCTGGGACAAGAATGGTGTGGACGCTCCACGATCTTATCATTTTGTCCGTGACCGGAAACTTGACGCGCAGCTGCGCGATTTCTGGCGGGCGAATCCGCCGACGCCCGGCGTATATCCGGGAGCACCTTCCCATCATTGGTTTCACTACACCGACGTTCCGGTCGTGCCGGAGCAAACATACCGCGCAGGCAAAGCCGGCCGCAGCAAAATGGGACGTAGTCCATATGATTCCATTTTGTATGGACGTTTTGCAGGGACGAATGCCTGAACAAAATGAGCGAAATATTACCAAGCCCGTAGCGCTTATTTTGCTTGCGCATTACGTCGCCGACATTCACCAGCCCCTTCATGTGGGCTCGGGATATTTCGATCAAGAGGGCCGACTCGTATATCCCGACAAAGATAAATCGGCCCTTGGAGACGAAGGCGGAAACACGTTTACGCTCGAACTGACCAACGAACCGCCGCGCAAGCGCGGAGGTCATAAGAAAAAATTCCATGGTTTTTGGGACTACGACGCAGTGAACGGGATATTTCTCCCCTTGCCCGCCACCCTGCGAAAACGTGAATTGGAGGCGCTGATCGAACCGCAGAAAAGAGAACTCGTCCGCGAGATGGCGACGAATGAACCCGGTCATTGGCAAACGCCACGAAGTGTTCCTGTTGATAGTTATGCCGAGATGTGGGCAGATGAAATCCTGCCAGTCGCGCATCGGGCTTATGCCCGACTGGAATTTAAAAATGTGCACCCGCAACAAAAGGGCGACCGCATCGTTGCGGCTGGTGAAGCAGTCGAAGAAGCGACTGCGGATCAACTGAACTATCGCGCATGGGCAACGAGTGTCGTCCGCCAGGAATTACACAGAGCCGGTTGGCGTCTCGCCGATTTGTTGGAGAAAATTTTGTAACTGGAAAATGCGAGCCGTTATCCAGCGTGTAAGCCGCGCACGTGTGATCGTCGAGGGTACCGTCACTGGAGAAATCACGAACGGTCTTATGATTTTATTGGGTGTAGGCCGCGACGATACATCCGCTATCGCTACCAGCATGGCTGAGAAAATCGCGAACCTGAGGATCTTTGAAGACAATCACAGAAAGATGAATCATTCTCTTCTGAACGTGGGAGGCAGCGCGCTGGTCGTCTCGCAGTTCACGCTTTATGGCGACGCACGCGGCCAACGCAGGCCCAGCTTCATTGCCGCGGCGCAGCCGGAATACGCGAAAACGCTCTACGCAGAATTCTGCGAAGCGATGTGCCGGTTGGGAATCACCGTGGCAACCGGCGTTTTCCAGGCAATGATGTCAGTGGAGTTAGTCAATGAAGGCCCGGTCACAATTCTGCTCGATTCCGACAAAACGTTCTAAACGGAGTCGGCAAAAGGCGGAAACCTGGACAGCAGCCATGGTGCTGCGCGAGTTGCAAGCGCCGAGAATTTCCGCGCCACTCCTTCACCGCGTTGGCAAAACGAATCGGAAGAAATCACAAACTTGCACAAGAGTTATGGGCCGGCGGAACACATGAAGCGCGGATTCTGGCAACGCTTATTGCGGAGCCGGACAAAGTAACGGACAGGCTCATGGAAAAGTGGGCGGGTGATTTCGATTCGTGGGGCGTTGTCGATTCAGCCTGTTGTTATTTGTTCGTTCTAACGGACATGGCGTGGCATAGGGCGTTTGAATGGAGCCGGCGCAGTGAGGAATTTGTGAAGCGCGCCGGCTTTTCGCTCGCAGCCTACCTCAGCTACAAAGACAAGACCGCATCCGACGCGCAATTCCGAAAGTTTCTCAAGGTGATAGAACGCGAAGCGTGGGACAACCGCAATTTCGTTCGGAAGGCTGTGAATCGGGCATTGCGAAACATTGGAAAGCGAAACGCGACTCTGAATGCAGCCGCGATCGAAACAGCTGAACGGATACGTCATTCAACGGCACCGTTCGGACCGCCGACGTATCACGCTCACGCCTTAATACACAGGTCTTGAGGAATCGTATGGTGATAAAGGCGTCGGATTATCTTTGCGAGCCCAACTGCGCCTGCGCGCGCTGGAGATTGTCGGCTGCGCCTTTCAACTCTGGCTTCAGACGCATCGCCATTTCGAATTCGGGAATGCTCTCCCGCGCTTTGCCGGAGCCAAGCAGGGCCAATCCCAAATTATTGTGAGTCTCGGCGCTGTTCGGATTCAACCGGAGTGCCTCGCGAAGTTGCTCAATGGCCTCTGATGTTCTGCCCAACAGTGCCAGCGCCAGTCCAAGATCGGCCCGAATTTCGGCGTCGCGCGGCGCAAATTGTGAAGCGCGGAGCATTTCTTCAAGGGCTGCTTGATCGCGGTTCTGCTTCCACAATGCGCGAGCCAACTGCACGTGCGCTTTTGGCGCATTCGGCTGTGAACGGATTGCGGCTTCGAAATATCCGATACCCTCCGGCAGCCGACCCTGGTACACACGAGTAACGCCTATGCCCGCCAAGCCATCGTAGAAATTGGGATCGATCTGCAATGCTTTCTCAAAGTGTGCTGCCGCTTCGTCGTATTTGCCGCGACCGCCCAGCGCCATGGCGAGGTTATTTTCTCCGTGAAGATTAGCGGGAGTGACCGCCAGCGTGTGTTCAAACAAAGTGAAGCTGTCTTGCCAACGATGAATCTGCGCGTTGGTGAGAGTCGCGAGAATCAATAGGACCACGCCAGCTATTCCTGCGCCGAGGGATGGCGCAACACGCCAGCTCCTGGCGATGTCCGCCAATCCGAACACCAATGCGATGAACAAACCGATTGACGGAACATAGAAGTAGCGGTCCGCCGCGGTTTGCCCCCCAACCTGAACGAGTCCTATAACAGGAATCAGGGTTCCCAGAAACCAAAGCCAGCCGACGATCAGGTAAGGCCGTATTCTCCGCTGAAAAAAACAATACGCCGTAATTCCAACCAGCAGGAATGCTGCGCTAATGATCTGCCAAATCGGTACGCCCGACGGCGCAAACGGATAATAGACAGCCAGATCATTCGGCCAGAACGTGAGCAGCAAGTATTTCGCATACGACACAAGCGCGTTAGATAACCGCAGCGTCGTAGGGAGATCGGTGAATGTGCGCACAGCTCCTCCACGCGATTGCGCGATCAAAGTCATAACGGCTGACGCCACGACGAGGCCAAACAACGGAATCTTTTCGATCACGAGAGAACGAACTATTGACCACTCTGAAGCGCCGCGGCGTAGCAGAGATCGCCGCCCTCTAGCTTCTGGTTTTTGAAATCTGCGTAATGGCCAGTAGTCGAGGAGGAACATAAGGAAGGGCCACGTTACCAGCATCGGTTTGGCCAATAACCCCAGCGCAAGTGTAATGGCGGTCCACATATAACGACTGATCGAGGGGGCTTCTGCGTAGCGCGCGTAAGCGATGAGGCACAGCAATCCGAAAAATGAGGAGAGAGTATCTTTGCGTTCAGACGCCCACGCCACCGATTCCACGTGTAACGGATGCAGCGCAAAAAGGGCGGCGACGAGCGCGCTCCGCCAGCGTGCGCGCGTTGTCCGCAAGAGAAACCAGAAAACCAGTAACGTGTTTGCCACATGAATCAGTGCGTTGACCAGCAAGTGGCGCCCTGAATTCATGCCAAAGAACTGGCAATCGATCATATGTGAAATCCACGTGAGCGGATGCCAGTTGGCCCGTGAAACGTCGTGAACGCCCAGGCGAGTCCCGCGCCGGTAACACCCCGATTCACCATTGGATTTTCCTGTATGTACGTTGGGTCATCGAGCGTGATGAACTGATGCCCGATCACTTGCGCATAGATTCCGAACGTGATTGCCCCAAGAGCGACCAAGATGATGAGATCGGATCGCGCGAGTGTCGCAACACGACCTGGCTGCACTGCACTTTGCGCGTTCGCTGCGGTCGAGCTATTAGCCTTTCTTTTTCGCGCGATTCGTTTCTCCATGCCCGCTTGCGAGGCTATCAAACCGCGAACGACTGGCCACCGTGAAATAATTGCAGCCGGGACCGCTGCCTTTACAGTAAGTCGATGACCCTCGAACCGGTGAAGCAGATCCATTTGGCAGCGATACAAGAAGCGCGAAAACGAATTGCACACACTATCGTTCGCACGCCGTTGGTCCGGTTGGATCTCGGACCGGATTTTCCGGATATCCGGCTCAAATTGGAGAATCTTCAGCCGATTAATGCTTACAAGTTGCGAGGCGCAGCAAATGCCGTGGCATTGCTTCCCGATTCGGAGCGTAAGCGCGGGGTCTGGACAATCAGCGCGGGGAACGCCGGGCAAGGCGTGGCTTACGCGGCGAGACAAGCAGGTGTGCCATGCGCCGTGGTAGTGATCGAGACCGCGCCAAAATCGAAGCTGGAACGAATGCGCGCTCTTGGGGCAAAACTCATTCCTGTATCGTATGACGTCGCATGGAAAGCATTGGACGAACGGTCATTTCCGGGAGCCGACGGAACATTCATCCACCCCTTTGACGATGATCATTTCATCGCCGGGCACGGAACGATGGGACTGGAAATTTTGGAAGACGCTCCAGATGCAACGGCCGTCATCGCAAGCATCGGTGGCGGCGGACTCATTACTGGCGTTGGCGGCGCAATCAGGGCGCTTAAACCGGACACAAAAATTTTCGGAGTTGAACCCGAGACCGCTGCGCCCGCCGCACTCTCTTTCAAGGTGGGCTCACCGCAAGTATTTAGTGATTGGAAAGCCTCCTTCGTCGACGGCGCTGGTGGTCAAAGCGTGTTCCCTCGCATGTGGGAACGAATGAAACCGATCGTCGATGATTACTTCGTCGTCAGTCTGGAAGAAACCAGAAAAGCAATGCGGCTCATAGCAGAAAAAGCACGGGTAATTTCCGAAGGTGCCGGCGCATTGCCGCTCGGTGCGGCTTTGAGTGGGAAAGCTGGCAAAGGACCGATCGTCGCAATTGTCTCGGGTGGTAACATCGATCTTAATAAATTCTGCGAGTTAATTGCGTAGGAAAGAACCACGGCACGCAGCGCAAGTATTGACTTTCGGTTCAGAACTTGAGAAAGCCTTACCCGTAGTACAACAGAGGAAGCAAACACAAATGAAAATTGGCGAAACAGCACCAGACTTTGAAGCGGAAACCACCGAAGGCCGGATACGTTTCCATGAATGGATCGGCAACTCGTGGGCCATTCTGTTCTCACACCCGAAGGACTTCACTCCGGTCTGCACGACGGAGCTCGGTTACATGGCTAAATGCAAACCAGAGTTTGACCGCAGGAATGTGAAGATCATGGGATTGTCAGTCGATTCCACTGGCGATCATGAAGGTTGGGCGAAGGACATCGAAGAAACGCAGGGTCACGCGCCGAACTACCCAATTGTCGGCGATGCCGACTTCAAGATCTCAAAATTGTACGGAATGCTCCCGGCCGAGGTCGAGGGCGATCCAAAGAAGCGCACACCAGCGGATAACGCGACCGTGCGAAACGTTTACGTCGTCGGTCCGGATAAGAAGATCAAATTGATCCTCATTTACCCGATGACGACGGGTCGTAACTTCGATGAAGTGCTACGAGTGATCGACTCGTTACAATTGACGGCGAAGCATCACGTAGCAACGCCGGTCAACTGGAAGCAAGGCGAGGATGTGATCATCGCTGGTTCCGTCTCCGATGAGGAGGCGAAGAAGCGTTATCCAAAGGGCTGGAAAGCTCCAAAGCCATATCTCCGGATCGTGCCGCAACCGCAATAGGGCAAAACGACAGATCTATCAGGCTTCGACTGCCGGTTCGGCGGAATACTCGACCGGGTCCTGTTGAAAATAATTTTGCAATTCTGCATACAGCCGCGGATGACGAGCGCGCAGTGCGCGTGGCTGCTCAAAGAACGCCTCGACAGAAACGGCGAAAAACTCGGCTGGATCTGTGGCTCCGTAAGTATCGAGCAAGGTCGGTACCCCGGTCTCTTCGGCGGTACGTAGCGACGCAAACTCGGTTTGCATAACTTCGCTCCAGGCCAATTGTTGCTCGCGGGTTGCTAACGCCGGCACCCCATCGGCTGCATGGTTTTCATAGTCTAGTTGGTGAGCAAATTCATGGAGGACAACGTTCTTACCATCGGCGGGATCAGCCGCGCCATGTTTGACGGCTGCCCAGGCAAGGACTAACGAACCCATCCTGCGGCCCGTTTCGCCTTGCCGATTCACAGTCCCCTCCTCCCAAAGATGCTGCCCAACCTGGTGATCTTCCTGTACCATGTATGACAATGGATAAACGAGGATCGTGACCAGACCGGGGAAATAGTCCGTGTCCCGGTGCAGCAACAGTAGACAAGCTTGCGCTGCAATGGTCACCCGAACCTCATCGGTGATCGCAAAATCGCCACAGCCTTCGAAGCGTTTTTCGGCAAGAAATACTTGAATGTGGCCAAGCAATTCGAAGAGATCGCTCCCGGACAGTTTCTGGAAGAAGACAACATGACGCTGAACCAAGTTCAGCCAGTCTTTCGGAAACGGTCGCGCTCGGAGGCGACGCCTCCTTTGTTGCTTCAGCCAGTCAAAAATCATAAATGTTCCCCGTTCACTTCACACGATTGAGCGGGTGCGCTTCGGTATTAAAGATAACGCGATCGAATTGCAAGGTTTCAGATGGCGCGAAGAGCAAATAAAAATACTTGAAAGTCTCGGCTAGGACGAAGCTCTGCATTTCATCGACCTGTCGCTTACTGACAACGTCCGCAAGCGAGGCGTAACCAGAGTCGGTGCGGCAATATTTCACGAAGTCACCAAACATTTTCTCGCCCATTCGGCGATACTCCGGGTCATTGGTGTAATGATAGAGGTAATAAGTGGACTCGATGATTTCGGGGCGCAGATGATAACCCCCCGCGATCACGCGCATCGTTTTGTAATCGAGGGTTTCAGGTTCGATCCCATGAAGGTTCCACATCTTGAACGAGGAACCTTGCAGCCGACGCGCGCGCCCCAGGTCGCCTGAAACGGCGAGTAATCCAGGGAAGAACGCGTCGAGCGCGCCATACTCCGTGCTGGTCCGCTCACCTGTGCGCATATCGGCGTGGCCGTACCACAGTTCTCCGCGGATTTCGTCGGCGAGATATTTGTTCACTGCGGGAACACTGGCTTCCCACATGTCGCGACAGTCCTTGTCGCCAAACAATAGCCAGCATTTCCAGAGATATTCGTAGTAAGAATCGATGCCGCCGCTGATGTGGCTGTCGGTGTTCGTCCAGGCGCCTGTCTCGACGTTGATGCTTTCTCCGACGAGTCCGAGTGGGGAACGACGTTTGAAAGTTTCTACCAAAGCGCGCTTTGCTTTGTCGTAGAAAACAGGTTTGCCAGTCAGTCTGCTTAGGGTGCCAAATTCCAAAAGCAGCGTTCCGGTTTCCGCCGGATTCGTCACCGGATCGCGTGTCTGGCCGGTCCGAAGATTGACATAAACATAAGGAAGCCCCGTCGGGGAATTGAAAACCGGAAGCAATCGGCTTCCCAAATCTTCGGCCAGGCTCAGGAGCCGTTTGTCGCCAGTCACTTGATAACCGGACAGAAGGCCACCCAGCAGGCGTATCGTGACCTCGAAATTTTTGACGTAGATGTCGCGGTCAAATGAGAGATCGGTGACAATCAGCGATTGCGCGCTTTCAGCCTCAGCATTGAGATGCATCAAAATCAACGTGTCCAACGCATCGACTGGAGTCATTAACAGCGATTGCCCATACCAGTCATGCGCGGTTTTGCTTAAAGGCCGCAACGCGTCGTGACCCCACGCATAGCGCTTGTAATTGTTCCACGCATGGAGAAATTCAGTTCGCACACGCGCAGCGGTATGCCGGGCGTGCTCCTCCTCCCGCGCTTTGGCACAACCGTGCGTTGCGAACGCGACTGAGGCAATGAACAGAAACACAAGTGGCGCGATTCGATCTGGCATTTGTTTCGGATCAGCCTAACAATCGACTAGGGAGGTTCAAAATGAATACGATGTCTATTTCTCGACGTAGGTTTGCTCAGTTACTAGGAGTAGGCGCAGCCGCGGCAGTCGTTAGGCCGCCGCTTTCTTTCGCAAAGCCAACTCAGGCCATTACGACGCCTTTAACAGAAGGGGGCATCGTTCGTTTGAGCGCAAATGAAAATCCTTACGGACCTTCGTCGAAAGCGCTGCAGGCGATAACAGATTCGTTCGGCCTCGCCTGCCGTTATCCGGACGAACACAACAATGTCCTGATTGACAAGCTGGCAAAACTAAACGGCGTCAATCACGATCAAATCCTGTTAGGCGACGGTTCCGGGGAGATTCTGAAACTCTGCGCTGAGACATTCACCGGACCTCAGAATGGAAAGCTTGTCGCGGCGGACCCGACATTTGAAGCAATTCTTAATAATGCCAGCGCCAATGGCGCTGAAGTTGTAAAGGTGCCGCTGAACAACAGCTTTGGGCATGACCTGGAGAAAATGCTGGCCGCTGCGAACAAAGGCGTGATTTACGTCTGCAATCCGAACAATCCTACCGCGAGTATCACGCCGAAGAACGAACTGCGCGATTTCATCACGAAAGCGCCACCTGAAACGATGATCCTGGTCGACGAAGCATATTTCCATTACGCCGACAGCCCCGACTACGAGAGTGTGATCACACTTGTGCAAGAGCACCCGAACCTGGTGGTCTCGCGCACGTTTTCAAAGATTTATGGAATGGCGGGATTGCGCTGCGGTTATTGCGTTGCGCAAAATGAGACAGTCAACCGGATGCGCACAAACCAAATGTGGGACAGCGTCAACTGCATGGC
>Ga0066903_100000049_pt1 | contig 47535 bp, 75 predicted proteins | sample PanSoiMetaGPlot1_FD_67491 | JGI IMG/M metagenome (GOLD analysis project Ga0066903, IMG submission 67491) | Tropical forest soil microbial communities from Panama analyzed to predict greenhouse gas emissions - Panama Soil - Plot 1 (version 2) | ecosystem: Environmental > Terrestrial > Soil >... | reverse complement strand
CCTCGTTCAGGTACTCGGCGATCCGCCGGCCCTGCTCGACGATCAGCTGGCGCTGGGCCTCGACGTTCGGGTTCGAGAGCGCGCGCTTGAGCATCGCGGCGTTCTCCTGGGCCGTGGCGAGGTCCTCTTTGGTGCCGTAGGCACTCTCGCGCCCGGCCGCCACGGCGCGCTCGTGTTCGCCCAGCGCCCCGCGCGTCTTCTCGTACTCCTTACGCAGATCCGCCATGAAACTCGCCGGGCTTTTGATCGTGCCCGAGACGACGAGATGCACGAGCGCCCGCGCGTCCTTGCCTCTCACTTCCGGTATCGGCACACGGGCGTGGCGGCGTTCGATCGCCGTGAGGCGCTTGTTGACCCGCTCGCGTGCCTGGAACTCCATCGCCTGCGCGCCGGCGCCGATGTGGTGGGCAAGCTTCTGCTGGAGCGTCGCCTCCTGGCCGGGTCGCCCTTCGCGACCGCGCCTGGGCGCGAGCACCGGCATCTGGATCCCGCCGCGCTCGCTGACGGTGAGCGGTCGCCCTGTCTCGGGTTGGGTGATCTTCTCGGCGCGGCGGTGGAGCGCCATCTGGGCGAGCTGGCGGGTGATGTCACCGGAGTAGCGCTGCTGGAAGCGCCCGGCGGGCGCCTGGGCCGCGCCGACGTCGCGCTCGTAGGCGATCGAGGGCGCGATCCGCGAGCGGATACTCGGCCCCACGGTCGGTTTCGGGCCGAGCAGCGGCGAGCGCGCGAAGGCGCCGGCGGCCCGTCCGGCGGCGCTCGTGAGCCCGGCGAGTTCCAGCGCGGTCATTACGCGGTGTTCGGAGGCGGCCTTGGCGGCGCCCTGCCAGTTGCCCTGCACAGCCTGCCCGACCGCGCCTTGGGAGACGGCCTTGCCGAAGGAGCTCGCCAGGTGCCCGAGCGGCGCGAGCGAGCCCTGCGTGGCGGCTTCGACGCCCGCTTTGCCCAGTGAGAAGCCCGCGACATACGGCCACTCGGCGATCTGGGTCAGTTCGCTCGCCGTCGAGCCGAGCGGTCCCTTGTTGGCTCCCGCGGGCACCGTCGCGCCGGCGGCGAGCGCGCCGAGCCCGAGCGTCCGCACAGCGGTCCCGGTGGCCGCGAGGCCCGGAAGCCCGCTGATCGGCGAGGGCGGCGTGACTATCCCGATCTTCGGTGACACACGTCCCGGCGTCGGCGCTCGTTCGGCTCTCTGTTCTTCGCGCGTGCGCTCGCGTTCGAGCGCCGCCTGCTCGCGTTCGTAGGAGCGCTGGCCTTCGCGAGCCAGCTGGACGTGCGCCGCGGCGAGCGGCTGGGAGGCTTTCACCGCGGCGTCGATCACGTTGGCGCCCGGGCCTTCTTCGCCGGTCGGTCCCTTGACGCGGGCCTGGAAGGACGAGCGCAGGCCGCCGAGACGGTTCGCTTCGCGCAGGTAGTGCGCGGTCGCCTGGACGAACTGCGCGTTGCGCGGGTCGCCCATCAGCGCCGAGTGGAAGGCGAGTTCCGCGGCCCGCGTCGGGACCTGGCCCCTGAAGTGCTGGTTCTGGATCCGCGCCGATTCGCTCAGCGCGGCCTGGATCGTCTGCGGGCTCGCGCCCGAGATGATCGGTATGTGCGGCGTGGCGATCCGGTTGCCGGGGATCCGCTGGTTGGCTTCAAGGGCGCGCTGGACGAGGTGTCCTGCTTCCGCGCGCCACTTGCCTTCGGGGTGAAACTGCTGGATCGGCGCGCGTATGTTCAGAGCTCCGGGCGGCACGTGAGCGGGGGCCGGCGAGGGGTGCCCGACCGGGCCGTGGTAGGTGGGCGCGATCACGCCCGGCGCGCGGTAGCTGGGCGGCGTTACATGGACCGCCGGCGCTTGGACGTGGCCCGCGACGTGTTCGATCGTGCTCGGGTGCGAGGCACCGTGGACCCCGGCCAGCGGAGCTCGCCCCGGCGCGGTGGCGTGACCGGAGACGGGCAGGTAGGCATAGCTCGGCTTGTTGCGGATCGGCACCCGGCCGTAGCTGGGTGGGACCGCCACGCTAGACCCTCGGGATCCCGGCTACGGCCCTCGCGAGCCCTTCCCAGTTTGTGCCCGCGCGGCTCGAGGCGCTCGGCGCCCGATACATCGGGTAGCCGAGCCGCCCGACGTTCAGGTGTTCGCGGTGAAGCAGCCCCGCGGTGCCCGTGCCGATGCCGCCGAAGTAGGCGAGGTCGAGGCCCGCCTTGAGCAGTCCGTTGTACGCATAGCCGCCGCGCGGGTTGGGCACCTGGACGGTCTTTTCCTTGACTTTGCCCGTCGAGTCCCTGACGACGTTTCCCGCCTTGTCCTTTTCGGGGATTTTCACGCTCGCGGGCACCGAGCGTTCGAGCTCTGACTTGGACTGGCCGTAGTTGAGCCCTTCGTTGCGGTGTTCGTAAGCCTCGCGGCGGATCTTTTCGATCGTGTCGCGCGCCGAGTTGTGCTCCACCGGCGTCAGCCATTCGCCCGCGCCGGCCCCCGCCTTAGGAGTCGGGTGTAGGTGTTCCCATTCTTTGAGTTCTTTGTCCTGCTGATGTTCGCGCGCCTTCTGTTCGCGGCCTTCCTTCGCGGTCTGCGCCGTGCGCTGCGAGCCGCGTTCGCTCTGGGCGTGGCCGGCGGCGGCGCTCGCCGCCGTGCGTTCGGAGCCGCGTTCGCGCTGGGCGATGTCTTCGGCTTCGTGTTCGAGTTTCTGCGCCTCGGTCTGCGCGAACAGCCCGGCTTCACTCGCGAGCGACTGCTGCTTTGAGAAGAGCTGGCGCAGGCTGCTGGTCAGCGCTTCGCCCGCGGCGCGCTGGTTGTACTGAGCTCCCGCGGCCGCCTCGGCTCCGCGTTCGAGCATCGTCTTCTGCGCGTCGGCTCGAGCCGCGGCGAGGTTGGCGAGGAAGGTCTGCCCGGCGGCCGCCTGGTTGGCGCGGTACTGCGCGGTGTCCGGCGGGAGTTGCGCGAGCGCGTTTGAGATGAGCGTGACGCCGGGTTTGGTCGCGACGTCGGCCTGGCCGTAGGCGGCGGCGAGCCGCGGGAGGTTGCGCGCCACGCTGCCTTCGGTTTCGCGCGCCCCCACGCGCCCGGCTTTGACCGAGGCGTTGTAGACGCCTTTGGCCTGCGTGATCTGTTCGGCGAGCGCCTGCTTCTGCGGGCTGAACCGCAGCAGCGCGTCGATCGCCGCCTGCGATGCCCAGCGCGAGGGAGCCGCCATCTCAGCGTCCCCTGACCCGCGAGTGGGCTTTGATCCAGGCGCGCTGCTGAGCGGTGCCCCCGGGGAAGGCGGCTCTGACCGCGGCGGCGGCCCGCGGGTGCGCTGGCGCCGTGGGGGCCGGTGGCGCGCTCACGGTCGGGTAGCCGCCCCAGCCCGCTTCGGCCGCTTCCTGCCCGGCGAGCGACTGCTGCTCCTGCCCGAACCAAGCCGTGTTCGCCTGCAGGTTGGCGAGGTGCGTCGCGAGGTCCTGGTACTTGATCCCACCGACCGGGTTGGCTTCATCCGGCGGCGCCTCTTCTTCGATCAGCCGTGCGCGGGCGCGGTCGAGCGTTTCGCCGGCCCTGACGTGGCCGCGTTCGAGCGCCTGAATCGCTTTCGTGTTCGCTTCTGCCCGTTTCGTGCGTTCTTTCGCTTCGTTGGCCCCGCGCACGGCGGCCGAGGACAGGAGCGCGCCGCCCTGCAAGACGCCGGCCTTGTTCGCCGCTTCGCTCTGGCGCGTGCCGAGCTTCTGGAAGGATTCCGCGAGCAGGCCGAGCCCTTTCTGATAGGCGTCGTTCTGTTCGGCGCTCTGGCGGTTGTAGTCGGCGAGCTCCTGAGCGCGTTCGCGGTCGTTTTCAGAGAGGCTCGTGGCGTACTGATTCCCGAGCCGCGTGCGCGTCGTGGCACCTTCGCGTTCGGCTTCGTGCAGGCCGCGTTCGGCTTCGCCGACTTCGAGCTGGCGCTGGCCCTTGAAGAGGCTCGACGGCGGCCACGCCGGCGGCGCCGTGGCCGGGGCCGGTGCGGGCGGTGGCTGCGTATGTGAGGCGAGTTTCACGTACTGGCGGTGTTCGCCTTCGCCGCCCGGGAAGGCGCTCCTGACCGCGGCCATCGCGCCCGGGTAGCGCGCCGCGTAGTTGACCGGGCGCGGCGCCGCTCTCGCGGCCCTCGCGTTGCCGGGTAGCGGCGCTCCGAAGGCCGGCCGCGGGGCTCGCGGCGCTGCCATCGGGCGGGGTGCGCTCAGCGGGCTCATTCGGTCGAGAAGAAGGACTCCAGGTGGCAGTAGACCGTGACGTTGCCGCCCGAGAGGCTCGCCGGGACGACTGCGCCGCTCGTATTGACCTGCAGGTAGCCGAGGCCGCCGCCCGCGGCAACTATTAGCGACGTCACGACGAGCGGCCGATAGCCCGCCGGCAACGTGAAAGCGGCAGTAGAACTCGCTCCGCTCTTGATCGCGCCTCGCAGCTGGACGTCGCCCCACGGCATCTTGCGGTATTCGCCCGGGGTAGGCGCTTCATCAATCCAGCTGTTCGTGTAGCCGAGCGAGCTGACTTTTTTCCAGGCTTCGGGTTTTTCGATCGCGGCCAAGACCGCGTTGAAGTTGTCCATCACCTGGACGCCCGAGGCTTGTTCGCCAACGCCGTCGTGGAAGGTGTGAGGGAAGACGATTATCGGCATCTATGGCCTCCCGCCTGGTCGAATGAATACCTCGAGCTGTTTGAGCACGAGCTGCGCGCTCGGCTGCGAGCACGTCAGGCGGAAGCGGACCGTCTGAGCACGACGGCGCAGCCGCCAGGAGTGGATCTGCATCCCGACTATCGACACGGGAGCTTCGCCAACGATCGTCAGGCCGGAGGTCCAGCTCGCCGCGCTGCCCCAAGTGAAGGATCCCCAGCGCGCGCCGGCGAGCTGCGGCGAGGTCACAGACGGCGGTGCTTCGCCCGCAAGCGGTTCATAGGTGCCGGCGCCGGGCGTCGACCACTTGGCCGCACCCCCCCACGCGAAGGCGCCCCACACGCTGCCGCCGGTGCTCGGGTGCCCGCCGGCGACCTCCGCGCGGATCGTCGGTTCGCCTTCGTTGTCCGAGCAGCGGTAGCCGATGCGCAGGCGCGCGACGAGGTTGACGTCGAGTTGCCCGGTCGCGTAGCCGCGTGTCTCGAGCGAAAACGGCGGCACCGTGCCATCGGCGTCGCGGTGATTCACCGCCGTGGGCAGGTAGTAGTTGAGCGTGAGCACGCGGCGGTTGCCTTCGTGTTCGACGCCGAGCAGTTCGGGTTCGCGCGCGGTCTGATCGGAGACGCGCGAGACGAGCGCCGGCACCTTCGCGCCCGAGCCCGCCAGGCGCGACCACGCGCCCTGGCCTTGACCCGCCGGGTGCGGTATGTCCAGACGGCAGGCGAGCAGGTCGACGACGGTGCCATAGCCGAGGACGGGCAGCAGGTAGTTCGATTCGTGCACGCAGGCGCCGCCCGGGACGTAGCTCGAGCGGACGTATTCCTCATACAGGGAGTGGATCGGGTCGCCGATGCGGGTGAACGATTTCGGCACTTCGGAGGACACGCCGCGGTTGATCAGCCACACCGCGTCGGTGCCCGGCACGATCAGGTTGCCCTGCCACGCGGCGATGCCCTGCGCGCCCCACAGCACGAGGTCGCCCGAGAAGCGGTCGAGGCGCTGCTGGACGTTGCCCGTCGCGTCGACGAGGTTCATCGCCATGTTGGAGATCACCCACACGCCGCCGGTCGTGAACACGATGCAGCTGTCGCGGCCGCCCTCGATCCCGAGGATCTGCACGCCGCCGGGGATCGTGTGAAAGTCGTTCGGTTCGTATTTCGCCGGTTCGGGGACGCCCGCGGTGCTGATGTGCGAGAACCAGACGGTGTCGTTGCTCGCAGCGAGAAGCCGGTTGGCGACCACCGCGTAGTAGGGAGCGACCTTGGCCGCGGTGCCCCAAGTGGTCCCGTCGTAGGTCTGCCCGCCCGGCAGGTACAGGACGCCTTTGTAGGCGACGGCTTTGCCGGGCGAGCTCTGTCCGCCGTGGCCGAGCGCCGTCACAGCGCCCGAGCCTTCAAGCTTGCCGTATTCGGTCGTGGAGGCGATCAGCGTCGTGTGCCCGCTGGTGGCGAGCCAGCCGTCCCATATCCAGCGCAGGCCCGAGCCGAACGGAGCGTTCGAGCGATACGTCGAGCCACCGCGGCGAAAGACGTCGCCCGCCAGGTTGAGCAGGCCGTTTGAGATGTCAAAGCAGCCGTTGGGCGGTATCAGCTCAAGAGCGCCGTTGCGGTAGGTGCCGCCGCCGAACTGCTGCTGAGTGGTGCGCGTCAGCCCGGCCATCAGGCGACCGCCCTCAGCCGCGACTTGTGCGGACACACGCCATCGTTTAGCGCGCGGCCGTGATTGCAGTTCCAACAGAGCAGTTGGAAGCGCGGCGGGTAGCCGAGCCGACGCGCTTCCGCGTAGATCGGCCACGTGCCGCGGAGCTTGCGCTCCGCATAGCCGCCGCCCTCCACGTGATCGAGCGTTAGGAAGCGGTGCTCCGTCTCGCCGCAACAAGCGCAGCGACCGCCATAGCCCGCGAGAACCTCGGCGCGCAGCTTGGTGGTGTACCGCTGGCGCTTCTCCGGCTTCTCGGGCTTGCGGCGACTCCGGTACTGCGCGCTCGCTCGAAAGCGAGCCTGTCGTCCGCGCTGCAGCCGCAGTTTGCATCGCCGGCACGTGCTAGGGCGCCGACCGTGGCCGCTGTACTCGAGAACCGCGCCACAGGCACACTTACGCATTTATGCCGACCACTCTGATCTGCGCAGGGCCGACGCCGCGGAAGCGGCGGTTCGACTGCTGGGTGAGCTCGGCGCAGGCGGCGGTGAAGGTCTGTTCGTGGTTGGCCGCGAGGTCCGGGCGGTCTTCGGTTCGCAGCAAGCCCGTCGCGATCGCGCCCGAGACGAGCGCGTCCATGTACTCGCCGGGGACCACGAGCGTCGTGTTGTCGGTCGCGCTCAAGTCCGGCGGCCGGCAGACGGCCCACAGGCTGATCGGCTTGCCTGCTTCCAGCGGGCCGCCAACGATCGGCGTCGGGAAGATCCAGAGCTGCTGCGCGCCGGCGCTTGAGTCCTGGCGCCCCGCGATCCCGCCCGTACCGCCGAGCCACAGCCAGCCGAGCGCGCCTTCGGCCGGGTCTTGGTGGCGCAGGTGCCCGTAGGGCTTGGAGTCGATTTCGACGTAGAGGATCTCCACGACTTCTTCGGGCAGCGCGTAGGTCGCCACGCCGACGAGCGTCGGGCCGACGCTGAGCGTCTTGCGATACCACTTCGAGCGCCGGCAGAGTTGGCGCTGGCGGACCGTCAGCCAGCGAAGCGCCTGGGTTTCGCTCGCGTCGAACTGGCCCTCTTCGAGCACCTGGGAGACGAGTTGCGCGACGCTATCGGGCACGCCCTACCCCTTGCCGGGCCTTGCCGGCCCCTCATGCTTCGCGGCCGCACGTTCGCCCTCCGCGCGCGCCTGCGCGAGCGCCTGGGTGCGGCGCTCCTCGGAGTCCTCAAGGCGCTCGCGCACCTTCGCGAGCGAGTTCTCGGCGGTCTTGATCAGCTTCGCGCGCTCCCAGCCCTTCCGCTCCTGCTCGATGAACGCCTCAAGGCCCTCCGCGTTGAGCTCCATCGCGAGGTCCTGCAGGCGTTCGAGCTCCTCCTCAGACGGTGCGGGCGCGGTGGGGTCCACGCGCCAGAAGCCTTCCTGTATGTCGTCTTTCAGCGGGTGGCGTTCCAGCCACGCAAGGATCTCGGTGGGCTTGGCGTCGCGGCCATCCTCGAGCCGGATGCTGCCCGCGGCCGGGACGCGCAGCACGCCGTCGTGGAAGGCGACGGCCTCGCCGGGGATCGTGTCCGCCGGGAGCCCTTCTGCGTCGCGCGTCTGGCGGATCGGCCTGCGCACGAGCCGCAGCTCGCTACGACGCGCCATGAAGAGCGTGCCGGTGTCCGGGACGCTCACCATCTGCTCGGTTGCCATCGGGATCCTCCGCGTAGGGGTTCACCTTCGGGCGCCGACCGCGTGGTCCCCCTACGGTCGGCGCCCGAAGCTCTGGGACTAGCTCGTTATGCCAGTGATCAGCGCGTGCGTGCGCTGCAGCCCGAAGCGCAGGCCGCACTCCGAGAGGTACTCGGACTTGGTGCCATCAGCGTCGTTGGGCTGGCGGTTGGGCAGCACCTTCGTGTCGCGGCTCACTTCGTCGTTGGCGAGGTAGCGGTAGGCGACCTGCGCCATGTCGACGATGATGATGTAGCCGCCGTACTTCTGGCCTTCGAGCAGCCGGTGGTAGACGAGGTTGAGCGACCCGAACGGGCTCGTGTAGTGCGTCACGTTCATCCCGTAGGTCGTTTCGTCGTTCTTGGTGATCTGCTTGGACGCGGGGAACTTGTTCAGCGCCGAGACGCCCACGCCGGAGGCGATCGCGAGCTTCGAGGAGGAGCCGTAGCGCATTGCCTGCAGCATCGCGGCGTTGAACTCGGCTTCGGTGAGATTGCCCCCGGCGTCTGTCTGGTTCGAGGTGATGAAGCTCAGCACCCCGCCGGTGGTCCTGTCCTCGGTGGCCCCCGGCGTCGAGGCCGAGCGGCGCCCGAGGACGAACGAGAGCTCGATGTCCTTGGCGTGCTCGATCCCGGCGTTGCGCGCGACGCGGTTCCACTCGGACGGTTTGACCATGAACGAGACGGCCTGCAGCGTGCCCGTGACCTCGAACGGCGTCCGGAAGATCTGCGTGAAGTTTTCCACCAGCGAGGGGTTCTTCGCGCGCGCGGGCTTGGAGGTGTCGCCCTCCGGCTGGGCCGTGCCGATGATCATCAGCTCATCGCCCGAGTTCATCGCCGTGGCCGTGGAGCCGATCCCGCGCGTCACGGTCAGTTCGTTGGCGCTCACGGAGTCCACGCGGAACTGCTCGCCGGTGCGCGTGTTGAGCACCTGGTCCCACTGTTGGTAGTAGACGCCGTTGGAGACGGGGATCACCGTGACCGTGCTGGTCGCGGTCGAGCTCGTCGTGTCAAAGCGCGCCTTGGATTCGTCCTCGAGCCACTTGAACTTCGTGGCGACTGTTCGTTCCTTCGATGCCGCTCTCGAGAAGACAGCGAGCGGTTGAACATCGGGCTCAAGCAGGGAGATCTCGTTGCCGATGTCAATAGCAAGCTGGTTGGAGAGGACATTGGTGGTCGTCATTGCGCCGGTCACGGTCGCCATGAGACACCGCCTTTCTCATTCAGTTTTCTAGTGACTAGGTGAGGATCACTAGAACGGGAGCACGGACCGGCCGGCTCCGTCCGCGTTCAAGATCCCCTGCACCAACTGCTTTTGCGCATCGGCTGCGCCGCCGGGACTCGCCCCGCCGGCACCCTCAAGCGTCGCTGCTGGGGCCTGCTGCTGCTGCTCTGCGTTGGCAGCGTCAGCGGCCCGTCCTGCCATGTATGCCATGCGCCAGAAGGCCGGGTTATCGCCCAGCTCCGGCTGCCCGAGCATCTGCGCGTACTGGCGCGAGACGTCGATCACGTTCTGCGCGATCTCGGGGTCTTCGAGCTCCGGGAACTCCCCCGCGAGCAGGTCCGCCTGGCGCTGCGCCTCCATCGTGGCGATCTGCGCCTGCAGCGGCTCGACCGCTGCCTGCACCTGCTGCTGGGATTCCTGCTGCATGAGCTGCGCCAGCGCGGTTGCCGCCTGCTGGGGGTCATACGCCGGCGAGTCCGGGTTCATGAAGGAGAGATCGGGCTGCGGCTGCTGCTGGAACTGTTGGGAGGGATCGCCCTCATAGCCCGGCTGCGGCTGCTGCTCGGCCCAAGCCGCCTGCGCCTCCTGGTTCTCCGCCAGCATCCCGCGCATCTGCTCGAGGCTCGGCCCGAGCTCCGCGAGTTGCTGCTGGATCGCCGCGAGGTCCGGCTGCTGGGACTCCTGCTGTTGCGCTTGGCCCTCTTGGGCGCCGGCTCCGCCGCCGTCGCCCGCCGCCGGGCCTTGCGCTGCGCTTGCCTCCATCGGCTAAGCCTCCTGCGCCTGCGCGGCGCGTTCGTGCTTGGCTGCCTGTTCGGCACGGCGCCTTGCGGCGACCTCGATGATCGCCTCGGCGGCGTCCTTGAAGGCCCTCAGCCCGCTCAGGCGCCCGTGCGCCCAGACGAGTTGCTGGTGAGTGGCCCGGTAGGCGAGGTCGCCGTCGAGCCCGCGCTGCATCGCCTCCACCTCAGCGTCGATGAGCGCGCACACGTGCTGCCACCCCAGCGCATAGCGCACGCTCTCGACGTCCTCGCCGGCCTCGATCAGTCGATCGAGCTCCGGCCAGAGGTCCCGCAGGTGTCGCGTGAGCTCCGCTCGTGCCATCCGGCGCGCATGTTACGCCCGCGGGATGCGGACTCCCTTGAGTCCGCGGGGGAACGGCGGCCGTCGTGAGCGCGAAGGCGTAGCCGCGCGGCCCATCGTGGGGCCGGCGACGCGCCCGCGCTGCATCTGGGAGAGCACCTGCGAGGGTGCCCTGTCAAGCGTCCTGCGGTAGGGCTGGGTACGGCGCGTGGGCTTCATCGCAGGACACGAAGCCGTTCGCCGTACTCACGTTCCGCCCAGCGACGAGTCTGGCGGAAGGCCCACCACAAGCGCAGGCGTCTAAGCATTGACCCGGGGGCGCGGGCGCGGGAGCGAGCCGCGGGCGCCTTTGAGCACCGCTTCGGCGTTCTGGTGCATTTCGGAGAGCATCTGCCCGGCCTGGCTCGTGATCACGTGCGGCGGCTGGGAGTGGGCGCCCACGGTCGGCCCTTTCTTGACCACGCTTGAGCCGGCGGCCTGAGCGCCGCCGGCGCTGCGAGGCTTAGCAGCCGGAGCGCTGGGCTTGGCGGCTTCCTGGGCCATGTGCGCCATCGCGCCGACGGCGGCCTTGTGGGCGACGTTGACGCCTTCGGAGTCGACAGACGGGTCGATCAACAGGTACGCCTGCGCGAACGCGAGCGCGGCGCGGCCCTGCTTCTCCACGTCGGTTTCCGAGAAGGGCAGGAGCGCGTTCTGGGCGGCGGTTTCCATCGCCCGCAGCAGCATGTCGCGCACGACGTCGGGGCTGGTCGTGACCATCGCGCGCTGGCGCGTCTCGGGGTCGCGCGCGTAGAGGTAGCCCTCGCCCGGCGGTTCGCCGTACAGCGGCGGCGCGGCGTTCGGGTTCGGGTTCGGGAGCTGCGGATAGCCTTCGAGCGGCGTCGCCGAGCTCTTGACCGGGGCTGGGAGCGACTCGAGGTTGCGCGAGATCAGCGCGTCGAGCAGCGCCGTGGGCGAGACTGCGGGCGTCGGCTGCGCGCCGGTCGGGGCACCGAGCGGCGTGGTTTCCGGAGGTTCCTGCGCCGCCTGCGGTGGCTGGTAGCTCATCGCACTCCCGGCGCGGGTCCGGCGGAGGCAGCCGCCGCGGCTCCGTTCGCCGATGCGGTGCCGAGGCCGGGCGCGGCGGCGGCTCCGCCCATCATCGCCGTGACCATGTTCTGATCCGGCCCTTCCTGGGGCGAGGAGACGGTGCGCGCCTTCATCGCGGCCTGCTCGATCAGCTGCGGGTCCACGCCCGCGAGTTCGAGGAAGGAGAGGGCCTGGCGCGGGATCGGCGGTTCCTGGGCCTTCATCCAGCTCTTCGGGTGTTTGACGCCGCAGAGTTCGAGCGCGCGTTCGAGCGGCTTGGTCGGGTTCACGTACCACGAGTGCCCGAACAGGTTCATGAGCAGCTGGGCGTCGGCGCGGTCCTGGGGCACGTTGCGCGCGGCCATCGAGCCGCCTTCGACCTGAATCTCGTATTCGCCCATCAGCTCGCCCGGCCCGATCGGGTACTGATGCCACGCGCCCGTCTCCCACGCCTCCTCTTCGGACACGCCTTCTTCGGGCACCTGCAGCGCGGGGCGGTTCTCGGTGATCATGCGCTGGTCCAGTCGCAGGAACGCGCGAGCGGCTTCCTCCACCACTTCGAGCTCGAAGCGCCGCGCGGAGAGCGTGATCCGGGCACCGAGGGACGCCTGCACGAGCTGCGCCTCGGTGGCCGTCGAGGTGTTGGCGCCGGTGCGCGGGTCGAGCGCGTCGGCGATCCCCGAGACGGCTTCGATGTCCTGGCGGATCACCTGCTCCTCCTGGTAGCCCGAGCCCGGGATCTCCTTGACCGGGATCGGGAACAGCGCGCGGGTCGGGTCGCCGTTGGAGCGGATCGCGGTCCCCGGCCCGAACACGAGGTCCTCTTCGTCGATCATCTGATCGTCGAAGACGTAGCTCGCGCAAAGCGCGATCGTGGCCGAGTCGCGGCGCTGGCTTCGCAGCGTGTCGAGCTCGCGCTGGAGGTGTTCGAGCGGCTCGAGGTCGCCGATCCCGACGAACTGCTTGTTCAGCGGCGTGGGCCGGTAGATCTGGAAGGGCATCGTGCCGCAGCAAGGGTTCTCGGCGTCTTGGACGAGTATCTGGCGGTCGAGCACGGTGAGCACCCGTTCGCCGTCGTGCCACTCGATCAGCTCGTGCGGCTGCTCGCCACGGCCCATCTTCGTCCAGGAGCGAAAGCCCGAGACTTCCAGGCGATCGGTCCAGATTTCGTCGTAGCGCTGCCCGGAGCCGCCGAGCGAGCGCACGGCGTCCTCATCGAGCGTGCCGGCGCTCTGGGTGTTCCAGACGCCTTCCTGGGTGCGCTGCAGCACGGCCTGGGTGCTCATCCAGATACGGTGCGCGACCCACTCGCAGGTGTCCAGATCCGAGCCGTAGGGGTCCCACAGGAAGTCGAACACGTCGACGTCCTCGAAGAACGGATCGTCGAATGTCACCTCCGGCTGCAGCTCGCCCACGCGGTAGCCCGGGCGGAACATGTTGCGCTGCACGCGCCGGCGGTTGGCGAGCTCCTTGCGCCAGTAGGACTTGCCCACGCCGAGCCCGTAGATCCGCCCGGAGCGCATGACGGCCTGGAAAGGCAGGTCGATCGAGATCTGATCCTGCTGGCGGTTGACCAAGAGGCGCACGGCTTCGAGGTTCTTGCGCCACTGTTCATCGCGCGGCTGAATCAGCATTTTCGGAGCCTGCGCGATCGCCTTGGGCACGACCGACTCGATCGTGCGGAAGCTGAGCGGGATATGCAGGTGCGCGCCCCAATGTTTCTTCGCGTCGTGCAGGATTTCGTCGCGGTCGTTGGGGCCGGCCTTGGTCCAGGCGTCGCGGAACTGGCGAAAGCCGCGGTACTGGCGGTAGAAGCGCAGGCAGCGTTCGCGGAAGTCGGTTCCCACGGAGTCCTCGAACAGCGTGACCTTCTCCATGATCCGAGTCACGGCTTCGCGCTCGGAGTCGGGGATCCCCGGGCCGGGTATGGCCTGGCGCGATTCAGCCACGCAGGTGCTCCGGGACGTCGGTTTCGTCCACCTCGGGCTCGATCTCGGAGAGCGCGGCCGTGAGCGAGTCCGAGTCGGGCTCGCCGTTGGCCGGCTGCGGCTCGGGCGCCACCACCTCGAGCCCCGGCGACTCGGGCTGGGCCTTCGCGTTGGTCCGGTCCATCCAGACGACCACCGCGGCGACCGTGACCATTTCGTTGGGCATGCCTGTCGGCTTGCGCTGCAGGACGACCTGCAGGCAGCCGCCGGCGCGGTCGAGCAGGATCGCGCCGTCGAGCAGCGCCTTGATCAAATCCTCCTGGGTGACGAGCGGCCAAGCCCTGCCGTCGAGCTCGAGCTCACGCGAGGGCGTGGCCTGCCAGCTGCGGACGCTCATGCGCGCATCTTCGCGCGCTCGGCGGTTAGAAGCCCGCTCGCTCGGCGGGCTTGACCTCCATGCGGCCCTCGCGGAGCATCCGCTCACCTACCTTCCGCATGTGAGCCTCGGCCTCGGGATCCCAGCTCTCCGGGTCAAACGGGCCGCCCTTGAGGCGCACCGATGGCCGCATGGCGAGGATCTCGGCCTCGTGTGCTCGAGCGCACTCGCCCACGTGGCGCTCATAGACCGCCCGCTGCTCGTTCGGGAACTGCGAGCCGCAGACGTTGCAGGCAAACGCCGGGCGGCGGTCGGCGTACTCGGGCGGCACGATCAGCCCGGAGCGCCGCTGCGCTAGAGCGGCGGTCCCCATCGCCACGTACCCGGGGGCGCCTCATCCGGAGGCGCCTCGCCGACGTCCCACTCCTGGTAGCAGCCCGCGACGTTCTCGGAGATCGGGTGCTCGGAGACGACCCGGAAGTCGCTGGCCTCGCCGCGCTTGCCCGGCTTGCCCGCCGAGAAGACCGTGAGGTGGACGTGGCGCACGGAGCTCAGCGTCGGTATGTAGCCCGCCTGCACGTTCTCGACGAAGAGGGTCGCCTGCGTCGCGGTGACGATCGCCGGCACGTCATAGTCGCCCGTGCGCGAGCGGTAGGTCACTATCGAACCGAGAGCAGGTGCGGGCGTCGCCATCGCGCGCAGCCTAGCGAGCGCCGCGGCTACCAGCCCGTCACCGGGTCCTCGGGCACTCTCGGCCTGGCACCGCGGCCACGGCGCGGCGGGCGCACGAGCTCCATCACCTGATGCGCGATCATCGCCGCCAGCAGGCGGTCGTCGTACTCGCCCTCGAGCGCGCCGTGGCGCCCACGCTCGTCGATCACGTAGGTGGTCAGCTGGCGCGCGGTGGCGATGTCGTGGCAGCCGTGGGTGCCGTCCGCCAGCGCGGCGCCGTAGGTCGCCTCCATCGCCGGCTTGGTCACGCTGTTCGTCTCCCAGCCCGGCTTGTCCTCCTCGATGTTGCGGATCCGGTCGATCCGCTTGCGCCGGTACATGCGCCGGTAGCGGTAGTCCTTGGTCAGCGGGTCGACGACCGCGATCCCCGGGCCGTTGACCTCGACGGCGAGCGTCGCGGTGTTGTAGTAGAGCGCGACGAGGAGCACCCACAGCGGGAGCTCGTGCAGGTCCATGCGGCTCTCGTGCATCGCCACCTCGGAGTGCTCGTGGTGGTCGAAGACCTTGAGCGCGTGGAAGTCGGCGGTGTTGAAGGTGTTGGCCTCGCCGAGCGCGACGTCGACGCCGATCACGTACGCGCCCGAGCCGTGCGGCTCGTGTGCGGCGAGCTGGTCGGCCTGGGCCTGGCGGAGCGCCTGGGCCTCGAGTAGATACGCCGGCGAGGCGGCGGTCGGGACAGACGGACCGACCGGGAGTGCCGGTGACTCGCCGGCGAGGCGGGGATGCTCCCACACTTCGAGCGTGTGCTCGCCAGCGCGCGTCTCGGCCTCGGGCACCCACACGGCGGAGGTGGGCACCCTGATCGTGCCCGCGCGGCTGCGCCGCTCCTGCCAGCCGCCGGCGCGCAGCGAGCCGCGCACGGGCGCCGGCGAGTCCTCGGCGGCGGCGATCGCCTTGGAGATGAGCACGCCGGAGAAGACCGTGCGGCCCGAGCCGATGAACGCCTCTTCGTCAGAGGCCGGGTTCTCCTGCTTGAAGAGCTCGACGCTGTTCTCGTGCTGGGTGCGGATCATCATCCGGCGCCAGTAGAGCTGCTCAGGCGTGAGCGAGTAGAGCTCGATCAGGGCGGGCTCGTCGGCCACGAGTTCGCCGAGCTTGCGCTCGTCCCCGATCGACTCGCAGAAGCGCTTGCGGTCCTCCTCCGTAGAGAAGGGAAGCGCACAGCTCGGGTCACGCCACCACGGGACAAACAGCGGCGCGTACGTCTCGCCCGTGTCCGGGTCCTGCGCGCCGTCGCGGGCGTTGACCCAGCGGCGGTGAAAGTGGTTCAGGCCGTTGGCCGTGGACTCCAGGACGATGATCGTCTCGCGCTCATACGGGACGGCGTTCAGCTGGGCGAGCATCTTGCGCGTGGCGAGTTGGCCGCCCCAGCGCGCGACCTCGGAGAGATGGAGCATCGAGGGCGTGTAGCCGCGGCCGGACTCCGGCGAGCCCGCGGTGTCGATCTCGAGCATTGATTCGCCCGTGCGCCCTTCCATCCGAAGCGCCCGGGAGGGCTCCCCGAACTGCAGGAACTTGCGCCCGTTGGGCGAGAAGTTCGAGCCCACGACCGCGGGGCGAATGTTGAAGCCGAGCCCGAGCTCCTCCTCGCGCGGCAGGTGCGCGTGCGCGAGCTTTGCCATGTCGAAGATCACCCCGGCGGTGTTCGTGTCCTGCGCGGTGACGATCGCGGCCTGGTACTCGATCTGCGTGAGCCGCTGCAGGAACTTGACGGCGATCCAGGTCGAGAAGCCGAGCTTGCGCGCCTTGAGGATGATCCCCCGCATCGGCTTGCCCGCGCGGCGCTGGCGCTCGAGGCACTCGTCGAACTCCAGCTGCCAGGGGTGCGCGATGCAGGGGACGAGCTTGCGCTGCTTGTTGAGGATCTTCACGCAGCCCTGGAACTCGCCCTTGCGCGGGTAGCGATAGTTACCGCCTGGGAGGCGCCTGACGCCGCCAGCCCAGAACGGCGTATCGGTGCGAAGGCGCCGCCGGATCGCCTCGCTGCGAGGGTCCAGCGGCGCCCTCATGGCGCGCTAGTCGCCGTAGCAGGCGAAGCTGAAAGTCTCGGTGGAGAGGTTCGCTTTGGCGGCGACCTCTTTCATCACCCCTGCCGCGCCTTCATACAGCTGGACCTTGCCGGCGTTGGTGCCGGTCAGGTTGTAGACGGCGGTGTGCCCGGCGGCCGACTGCTCGATGTTCAGGTGCTCGATCTTTTCCGGCAGTTTCGGGCCTTCGGCCGGGTTGGTGATCGTGTCCCCGCCGGTTTCGTATTCGGTGTCCGGCGTGAAGACGCCCGTGTAGAGGTAGAGCGTGCCGCCGATGGCGATCCGCCGCTTGACGGTCGCCGCGATCGTTTTGGGCATTGTCCGGCCTTTCTCCGGCTAGCTCGCCGGCGCTGTTGGTTCGGGTTCCTGCGCCGGCGGCTCGGGCTGCGCTTCTGGCTGCGCTTCTGGCTCGGGTGCGGGCGCCACCGCGGGCTCGGCCCCGGGTTCCTGCACCGGCTCCACGGGCGCCTCCACGGGTTCCCCGGCCGGCGGCGGCGCTTCTTCCGCGGGAGGCACCTCAGCGCTCTCGGCGGCGAGGGCGATCGTCACCGCGGGCGCTTCTTCGACGGGAGCGCTCACCTCGGCGGCCACGAGCGCCTGCGCCTGCACGGGCACACCGGCCTCGAGCGCTTCGTCGGGCGCGGCCGGCGGCGGCGCCGGCGCGTTCGTCGAGTCATACCCCGTCTTCGGCACCGCGGCCTTGATCGGCGCCTGCGCGAGCTCGGAGTCCGGCGCCTCTGAGTCAACAGCGCGGCAGCGGACGTCGATCGGGAAGCCGTCCACGTAGCCGGAGGCGAAGTAGCGCTCGCCGGCGATTAGTCCCGAGAAGCCCACGTTGCCATTCTCGTCGACCAGGCGCCGTTCGATCTCCTCGCCGCCCTCCGGGCGCAGGACCGCCTCGCTCGTGACCCTGCGCAGCACCACCACACTCGCCGGCGGGAAGATCCCCGCCACCACGGCTACACCCGCCATCTCAGTCCTTTCTCGCTCGAGGCTTCTCTCACGAGCGAGAGCGTAGCTCCATCGGCGGATAAGCTCGAGCCCGCGGCGTCGTGTCTTGGTCATGCTGGGCAGCGGCGCCGTACCTCTCTATTAGTTACATAGACGGTGGAGCGGGCTGCTAGCTTGCGCACCGCAGGCGTCTCCTCTTCACGCGCTTGCGATGGTCGGCAAGATCAGCCGCGGCCGGCGCCCGGTAGATGTCCCTGCCGGGCGCCGGCCATAAGCGCGGGGCCGGCGGTGAAGGCGAGCCAGCGCAGCTCGGCTTCGTCCAGGTACAGCGCGGGATGCAGCGCACCATCGCCTTCGCGCCAGAGCGAGACGCGGCCATCCTCGAGCGCCGCCACGAGTCCGCCCCGCTCATATCTCACGAGAGGATCCTCGCCCACACCTCGACGGCGCCCCAGAGGATCACGCTCGCGGCGAGGGCGAGCACGAGCACGCTGAGCAGCGTGGCGCCGGCGAAGAGCAGAGTCGCGAGCGGTTCGCGCACCCGCGGGGCCTCGTGGAGCGCGAGCGTCGGCTGCTCCTCGGCCGGCGGCGCGTACAGCGCGTGGCGGGCCGTGGCCTCATCCGCGCGCTGCTGCTCCAGTGACTCCTCCGCCACGGCTTCCAGACTACGCTGGGCGGCGGCGATGGACGACGATGAGGACGAGGAGAGAGACGACTCGGGCGCGTACCTGATCCTCGCGATCGTGGTCGCCGCCCTGGCGCTGTCTTTGCTCGGCTGGGTGATCGCCGAAGCCCTCGCCTAGGTGCCCTGGCGTGTAGGAGCGCCCTTTAGTTACCACCGCAGGCCGTCAGAGAGCTCGAGCGGCCTCGCCGGCGTGCGCGGCTCCAGGGGCTCGAAGGCCGGGCGCTCGCCGCGGTTGACGGCCTCGGTGAGCTTGCGCCTGATCCAGGCCGAGCGGTCCTCGCGCGTGCGGGCGGCGGCGGCGTCGATCCCGGCCGCGAGCTCGGCGTCGACCCAGAGCAGCCAGCGGACGTCGCGGCTCACTCCGGCATCGCCTCGAGGTCTGCGGCGGCGAGGACAACCTCGGCCCTACGCCTATAAGTTTCGCGAACATCTTCTGAGACATCGGCCCACTTCCGCCAAGGCATGTGGTCGTCCTCGTACTCCCACAATGCCCAAGCGCCCCTCTCAACACGTAGGGAATCGACCGTGGGAAATGCGAGGTGGCGGGCACCAGCCGGGGCGCCGGCGTCAGGATCCTCAGCGATCACTCTTGCCACTCGCCATCCCCTCCTTCACCCCCCACGGCTTCGCGGCCCATATCTCATCGGGCGTGGGGAAGTTAGCGCCGTCAAAGCGCCAGCCGCGGTCGTCCACGTAGAGAAGCGCCGGCGGCTTGTGCTCCGGGAAGTAGACGTGAGCGAGCGCCTCGCGGCTAAGCCCGTGGCGCTCGAGCCACTCCAGGCACGCCCAGCGCCCGCCCTGGCTGGCGCAGCGGGTCGAGTGAATCGCGACCTCGAAGTGCCCCGTGACGTCCTCGAGCCACGCGATCGCGCCGGGCACCGGAGGGTCGGGCAAGACCTCGGCGCCCTGCCAACCGCTCGTGTAGCCATGCAGCACGCCGTCCATATCGACGGCCAGCACCCAGCGGTGGCCGCCGTCCTCGGGTGACAGCCGAGCCATCGACAGCGGGACCGTGGCCGCCCTTCTGGCCCGTGCCCGTGGCCCGGGCCTACCCGGAGGCGGGGTCGGGCTCATGCCAGCTCGTAGATCAGCTCGAACTCCTTGGCGGCGATCGGGTAGGGAAAGCCGCGAGCGTCCACCGCGAGCCAGCCGTCCTCACAGGTGAGCTCGCCCTCGGCCGTGCGGACCGTGAAGCGCCCGTCGATCCTGGAGGCCCGGGTGAGCGAGCGCTTGCGGTAAAGCGGCCAGGCATCGGGGTCCACGGGTCCGCCGCCGTGGAGCTCTAAGAGCAGCCCCCCGGAGCCCTCCCCGCCCTTGGCGTAGAGGCTCACTGACGTAGCGCGGCCTTGCGGCCGATCGGGTCACACAACTCGCAGAGGCAGTCGTGGCCGTGGCCGACGACGTTGCCCGTCTCGGGATCGAACCTGACGACGCTGCGGCCAGTCAGCGGCTTGCCTGCCCCAAACCTGCCCGTTTCGGGCACCGGGAGCGCCGTGCGGGCGATAGCCGCGTTGCGGAGGCTCACGTCCCGGGTCCCGTCGAGTTGCTCGCGGGTCGCGGGCGGCTGGCCGGCATTGGCGCGCTTGCGCCGGCGCAACTCGAGCGCATCGGCCACGATCGCCTCGTTCTCGGCGTCGATCCTGGCCCGCTCGGGCTCCGGGACGGCGAAAGCCTTGACCGCTCCATCGCCCTGAGAGCGATGCGCCTGCTGGCGGCAACGGTCCGAGCAGTAGCGGGCGTCCGAGCGGCCGTCGAAGGGCTCCCGACAGGTGTCACAGGTCCGTTTCATAGCCGTGACGCTAGCCGTGACAGCGGACGCCATTCGGAGAACCCATGTCACGGATCGCTGCTTGCGTGCAGGAGTGGGGGGGTCCAAATCCTGGCGCTGTGGCGACGGGCGAAGGGGTGGGCCGGCTGCGCGGTCCTGAGGCCGAGAGCCTTGCAGTCTGGGCTCTCCCTGGCCTCGCGCGTTCTGCCATCCCGAACGCTGGCCGCTGCTGAAATATGGCTCTGCTATGCGGAATAGCAGGGCTTATCTGAGCTCTGATTGTTGAGCTAAAGCATGCTACGCACGTACATAGTGGCCGCTAGGAACGCGAAATGTAAGGCTACCGGACCACCCAACAATCGCCCAATCAGAGCGCTCCCGTATATACGGGACGGGACGCGGCGCGCTAGGATCGCGCGCCATCTTTCTCCCGAGATCCTTCTAGATGAGGGTGTAGGAGTAGCTCGGACACGGGTAACGGCTCGCTGCCGTCGCCCTCTGCGGGCTCGAGCGCGGGCGATGCTCCGGACTCGTTCGCACGTACGATCGCGGCTGCCAGGCCGCCTACGCGCGAACGGCCAGACCTTGAGCGCTCCGACGCATTCGTGGCGCTTGCGCCGCTTGCGGCCTGCAGAGCGCTCACTTCGCGGGCTGCGCGTGCCGTCTCCCGGATCCGCACGGCGAGGTCCTTTGGCGGGCGCCGGGCGCGCTGCGCCGCGTCGATCCGGTCAAGCTCGATCTGCAGCGCTCCGAGCAGCCGTCGGCGCATGAGCTCGGGCGCGTCGGGAGCGACCGCTAGGCGCGCGCGCTCGATCCGCGCGCGGCGCAGCGCCCGGGCGCCCATGCTGCGCACACTGTGGACGGGGATCTCGAACGGCTCGAGGTCAGGCTCGAGCTCTCCGGCGGCCGCGAGCGCGGCTATGCGCGCTGCCGGGCGCATGCCCTCGGCCCATGCGCGCGTGATGGCGTCGCGCTGGGCGGGCGGGTACTTACGCTCGAAGGACATCGGCTCGAGCCTACCCGCGGCGCGCGATGGACACTTGATCGAGCGCTGACGGTTCCCGCTTGACTCGCTGCGCCGTATGCCGTATAAACGTGTGAGCAGTACAACGGAACGAAAGGACAGACGATGTTGAATGAACTGATCGAGCGCTGGTGGGTCCCGGCCTTTGCCGTCTCTACGGTGGCAACAGCCCTAGCGCCGCATGTGGGCGGGCCAGCACTACTCGCCGTGCTCGCGCTGATCGCCTGGCGCGAGGGATGAGCTTCCTAGAGGAAATGGCGGCCGCAGAGCGCAGCGCCGAGCGCGCGGAGTCTCAGCGCAAGCGCTGCGCTGGCGGGCGGCCTAAGACAAACGGCGCGGGCTACCGTGCCAATAACAAGTTGCTCTGCAGCTCGTGCGGGTTTATCGCGCGGGCATCGCGCGGAGCGCTCGAGCGCTGCGGAGTACCGCTCTGCGGCTGCGGCGCGGGGCCACTCGAGCTCGTCTCAGAGCTCGAGGCGGCCGAGCGTGACGGGCGCGAGACGCACGAGCTCGAGCGCTGGGAGGCTGGCGCGATCGAGCGTGCGTCTCGCGCTAAGCGGCTTAGCGGCGCCAGCGATAAGCGCTGCGCCGCGAGCGGCTGCAACAAGTTTGCGCTGCTTCGCTACTGCCCGGCGCACGAATCAGAGCGCCCGGAGATGGGCGCAGCGTACAAGGGCCGCGGATGAGCTCCCCAGAGCCACAGAATCGAGCGCTGGCGCCACTGGCGGCCCAGCTGGACCTAGACGGTCGCGCGCACGAGCTCGCGCCGCAGAGCGAACGCATGCGGCTATTCGAGCCCGCGCCGGCGCAGCTCGAGGGACAGACCGACATGCTCGCGGCGCTCGCGGCGCTAGACGATCAAACAGAACTCGAGCCCTCCTGAGCCCGAGCGCAACCGGAACGAAAGGACAGAGACATGACCATGACCAGGACAGAGGCGGCAACCGAGCTCGCGCACGTAGCGGGTAAGGCTGCCGCGGCGCAGGGATTCGCGCTCGACCTAGCGGCTCGAGCGCAGGAGGGCGGCGAGATCAACGCGGGCGACATTCACGCGCTGGGCATGTACCTCCGCAATGCCTCGCAGGCAGTCGAGCGGATACTCGAGGCGGGCGAGACGGGCGCGATCCTCTCGAGCATCTTTGGCAGCTAGCCGCGGCCGGCCGCGGGCGCCCCGCTGGGACGTCTGCGAGCGGTCCGGATACCCCCGGGACGCGGAACGAAAGGACAACCAGCAATGGCACGTAAGACATTCAGCGACGCGGAGCGGGCCGAGTATCGGGCCGCGAAGCGAGCGCAACAGCGGGAGGATCTTGAGCGGGCAGCGCGGGCGCTCCTGAGCTCCGATGGCTGGCGCCAGTGGGCCGAGACACGGGCCAGCTTCCATGACTACTCCCTCGGCAATTGCATGCTGATAGCGATGCAGTGTCCAGAGGCGACGCACGTGGCGGGTTTCCACCACTGGCGCGAGCTCGGCCGCCAGGTCCGCAAGGGCCAGCACGGGATCCGGATACTGGCGCCGATGGTCGTGGGCGGCGAGAAGGACGAGCGGCGCGAGCTCCGCGCCGGCCGCGAGCCAGCTGAGCGCAGCGAGGACGGGCCGCGGGTCCTATTCCGCTCGGTGTCGGTGTTTGACATCTCCCAGACTGACGGCGAGCCGCTGCCCGAGATCCCCCGCGAGCCGATCGACGGGGACAGCCACGCGGCCTACGTGCCGCGCCTGGAAGCGTGGGCGCGGGCGCATGGAATCGCAATCGAGCGCGAGCCGCTCGAGAGCGCTGGCGGCTACTACTCCGAGCGCGACGAGCGCCCGCGGGTAGTGATCGCGGAGCGCCTCGAGGCACCTAACCGCGTGCTGCGCACGCTCCTACACGAGCTCGCGCACGCGCGCGGCGCGCGTATGGTCGACGTGGGCGGGCGCGAGTGCGCGGAGGTAATCGCCGAGACGGCCGCGTTTATCGCTGCCGGCGCGATCGGGCTGGACACGAGCGGCGAAGCCGTGCCGTATGTCGCGCATTGGGGCGAGTCGGGCGAGCTCGACGCGATTCGCAAGCGGGCCGAGCTCGTCGATGGGATCGCGCGGGAGCTCGAAGGCGCTTGCAAGGACTGAGCGCGTACGGCCGCAGGCGCCGCTCGGCGGCGCCTGCGAGCGTGCCGCACGGTACGCCAACGGAACGAAAGGACGACCGATCGACCATGACCACCTACCGAGAACGCCGAGAAGCGCGAGCCGAGCGGCTGCGCGGCTGGGCGGATAAACGCGAAGCGAAGAGCTCCGCGGAGCTCGCGCGCTCGCACGAGCTGCTCGACCCTATCCCGTTCGGGCAGCCGATCCTAGTCGGGCATCACTCAGAGCGGGCCGACAGACGGCGCCGCGATGCTGCCTGGGACGCGCTAGGGCGCAGCGCTGAAAACGCTAAGACCGCGGAGCGCATGAGCTCGAGCGCGGACACGATCGAGGCGCAGGCAGACCGCGCGATCTATCGCGACGACCCCGACGCGCTCGAGCGGCTGCGCGAGCGCATAGCCGAGCTCGAGGCCAAGCGCGAGCGGATCAAGCGCTACAACGCGAGCGCACGCAAGACGGCGCCGGAGAAGCCCGGGGATCTCTCGATCCTGACCGAGCTCGAGCGCGAGGATCTGCTGCACTCCTGCTCGATCGGGTTTGACAACGCGGGCGCGTTCCCGCGCTACGAGCTCGAGAACCTCTCGGGGAATATCTCCCGGTTGCGGAAACGGCTCGAGCTCGTGCCCGTACAGCAAGCCAACGCGGCACGCGATCGCACGATCACGGCGCGCTACGCCGGCAAGTGTGCCGACTGCGGCGCGGAGCTCGAGCGCGGGCAGACGATCCGGTACAGCAAGCAGGCCGGCGCGCGGTGCGAGACGCCGTGCCAGAGAGGCGAGGCAGCATGAGCGGCTGGCGGAGCATGGACTTCGAGTCCGAACGGCTGCCGCTGATGATCCTGGCGCTGATCGGCGTGATAGGCGCGATCAAGCACCCGTGGACGCTCTGGCTCAGCGTGCCGGTGGCGTTTGTCGTGATCTGGGCGATCGTGACGCACTAGGGATCCGGCCGCTGGCGCCGCGTGGAACGCCCGGGATTGCTCGGCACCGCGCGACGCTGGCGAGCGGAGCTCGACGGGCTACGCTCGATAGGACAGAACGAGAGAGGCACACAATCGCCTCCTAACGGAACGAAAGGACAGGACGATGACCGACAAGGACACGGGCGCCGCAGGCGCACAGGCGCCGCACGACGGGCCACAGGCGAGCCTTATCGAGCAGGCGCTAGCGCGCCAGGCGGCAGCGCCGGCGCCGAGGCGGATCGACTACGACCGCATGCGCCGCGTAGGACCGGCGCAGAAGGCAGCACTCACGCGGGCGATCAAGACCCGCGACCCCGAGAAGATCGCGGCAGTCTGTAAGGCAGCCGTGACGGAGTGGAACGAGATCGGCGCGTGGCCAGACCATTGGTCGCGTTGGCAGCGAGCGCTGGACGACGCCCTGCCGTGGAACGTGAGCGTGGACATAGCCGAGCTCTAGCCGACACCCGGCCGCGGGCGCCGTGCGAGCGACGCCTGCGAGCGGGATCGGATACGCCGCCCGCAGGACGAAAGGACAAGACCATGCCGATACGACTCACCCCGGACGGGCGCGAAACGCTCGAGGACGCGCTCCGGATCTTCGTGGAAACCGCCGGCGACGAGCCGATGCGCCGCGAACGCGAGAAGGCCGGCGCCGCGCTATGGGCGGAGCTCAGCGGGCACCCGATCATGGCGGCCGCGGTGCGCAGCGACCACGAGGGAGTCTTTGAGGGCGCGCTCGATCACGAGCTGCACGACGCGCTCGAGGGACTCTATGCCTACGTGCGCGATCTCCCGGGCGAGGATCACCGACAGCGCTCCGCGTCGGAGCCGATGCGCCGCGCCTACACCGCGCTCGCGCAGGCGCCGGAGCGCTTCCCCGACGAGGGCAGCATCCCGCCGCAGGAAGCGCCGCCGCATGCCAGCTAGGGCACGCCGCAACCGGCGCCGACTCCTGCGGGAATACGCACACGGCCATGCCTGAGCCGATCGACTGGCGCCGCATACAGCGCGAGATCCTCACGTTCGGCCAAGTGGTCGAGCTCTGCGGCGCGCAGGGCAACACCGTGCGCGACTGGCGCCGGCGTCGGGACTTCCCGGCGCCCGTGCTGAGCTTCACGGGCAAAGGCGGCCTGACCGAGCTCTGGAGCGCGAGCGAGGTCAAGGCGTGGCTCGAGCGCGAAGCCGGCTGGAACGCCGGGCATCGCCTGCGCCGGCGCTGAGGGATTGCCGGGCGCCGCACGCTACGCGCCGAGCACCAGGCGCATGGCCGGGCGCAGGAGCGTTTCGTAGGTCGGGATCATGACCTGGCCCGGCAGCATGTCGAAATACTGCGCATAGGCGCCGCGCACGGTCGAGACGAGCAGCTCCATTTCAAGTTCTTCGGTGGCGGCCATCACGATCGCGGCACTCCGTTCACTCGCCGAGATCGTGTATTCGCCCGGGTTCATAAACGTGTATTCGGTGCCGCTGCCGCCGCTCACCGAGGCGTAGTTCATTTCGATTTCGGTCGCGCTCAGGATTTTCGCCACGACGGCGTTCGGGATCACGTTCGGCCCGGCGGTAATCCGCGTTTCGCCTTCGTGCATTTTCGCCGTGCTCGTGAGCCCTTTCATCACCTTGGAGCCCACGCTCACTTCACCTTTCTGTTTTTCTTCGCCCATTGCTTTGATGAAGTAGGTGTTGCCCATCGTCAGTTTCCCGCCGGCCGTCCCGCCACCCGAGCCGCCGAGCAGCTTGACCAAGCGCGCGCCGGTGTTCACGGCTCCGACGACGTTCGAGTAGTAGCCGTCGCGGAGCGCATGCGCCTGGACGAGTCTGTTCGAGCCGCTCGTGATCGACGGTTTGTCCGGGAGCACTTCCAGTTCGAGTTCTTCGGTTTCTTTCATCGCGATCCCGGCCCCGGTTTCGGTGGCCGTGATCGCAAAGGAGTGCGCGCCGATGCCGCTGCCGGTGGCTATGTAGTAGGTGCTGCCGACCGTGAGCGCGCCGCCCGCGGTGCCGCCTTTGCTGCCGCCGAGGACCTTGACCTGGCGCCCGATGTACCAGCCTTTCTGACGAGCTCCCGTGAGCGCGAGGAAGCTGACGTTTTTTTCCGCGCCGACTTTCAGGGTTTCCTTTTTGCGCGGGATCGTCGTGAGTTCGTTTTCCGGGATCGGCGCGGTGATCGGATAGTTGATGCCGTTGATCGTCACAAACGTCTGCGAGCCCTGCGGGTTGCCGGCGCTCGGTGCTATGTAGAGTTTCAGCGGCCGTTCGTAGCGGTTCACGAACGGTTCGCCGGACGCGGGCAAAACGTTCGGTTCAATACCGGGCACTTTGCCCGCTTCGAGTGCCGAGTTGAGAATGTCGCAGCCGTGTTCGGGGAGGTGAATGAGGTTCATCGGTTCCCCACCGATCTGCAGTTCGCCGTTGATGAGTCCATCGGTGATGAAGCCGCGCACGTACGCCGGCCCCGGCGAGGGCATACCGTTGCCCACGATGTAGCCCGGGCCGAGGCGACTCGGGCCGTTCTGCTCGGAGTAGTCGATCTGCCATTTGTTTGAGGGCGCGAAGTCCAGCGAGCCGCAGACGACTTCGTTGATCTCCTGCGCGCGTATCTGAATGAAGTTCTCGCGCGACTGGCGTTCGGAGCCCAGAGCGGTTTCCGAGTCGGTCTGGACGGCGATCGCGTTCGCGTTGATCTGGCCCAGGTAGAGGCTGTTGGCGGTGCATTGCGCGGATTCGTTGACGGACTCCAGGTGCACGCCGATCGTGTTCGCCACGCTGGCCTGCAGGTGAACCTCGTTGTTGCCGCACGGCTGGGTCAGGCCGGGCACGATGCCCTCCATCCAGAGCCCTTTGCCGGCGAAGTAGATCCCCCCGATTTCAAGGAACGAGTCGACCATCGCGCGCAAGAGGACGCCCGGGCCAGAGTGTTCATAGCCTTCGATGAGCGGCAGCCAGAAGCGGCAGGAGGTGAAGAACTTGCCCGGCGGCGCGTTCAGGGAGATCACGGGTTTGGTGCCGGTCAGCGCGCCGCCTCGGATCCGCAGCGAGGCCGAGCAGTAGATTTCCCAGCTGATCGCGCCGCCTTTTTCCACGGGCGAGAAGTCAAGGAGCGAGGTGTCAAACGGCGTGCTGTTGAGCAGCAGCGCGCCGCCGGGGATCATCAGCCCGAGTTTCTTGTTGATCGCGCTCTGCGCCGCGGTCATGAGCGCCGTGCCCGAGTCGGCGGCGCCGGTCATATCGACGCCCGGGTTGGCGGTCGCCATGTACCACGGCGGCCCTTCGCGCGCCCGCTGTTCGCCGCGCACTTCGGCTTCGTGGATCAGCCGTTCCACTTCTTCGGGGGTCGCCGCGCCGCCGGCGGGCGCGGGCGGCGCGATGAAGCTGATGTAGCGCCATTCCTGGACTTCGGCGCCCGCTATGTACTGGCGTTCGGGCTCACAGCCGGGGACCATCAGCTCGCCGTTTGAGAGCACGGTGGCCGTTTTGACGGGCGCGACGCCCGGCGGCTTGCCCGTGATCGGCGTGTGGCCCGGGTAGAAGCGCTGTTCGTAGATCCCGACGAGGGTGCCGGCCGGGAAGGTCGGGCTGGCGGTGATTTCCGCCGTGACGCTCAAGGCGACTTAGGCGCCTATGGCCGTGCGCCTGGCAGCGATGCGCTGCTGAAGGGTCTGCTTGGGCGGGGGCGCCGCGGGCGGGCCTTCCACGCCGAGGTAGCGCGATTCACCGCCGACTTCGGCCCAGAGCACGACCTGTTCGCGTTCATTCAGCGTCGAGAAGGTCAGCGAGCCATCGGCGGCGACGGTCGCGTTGGCGAGCGCGGTCCCGGGCGGTTTGGAGCTGTAGATGCGGCTGGTCTTCGGGTAGGCGTAGACGACGGTGCCAACCGGGTAGCGGTCCGAGCGGTTGATTTTCAGCGTGGCCGATGCCATGAGCGCCTTCCTATTTCGTGAAGTAGCTCAGCCCTTCGAGCGAGATGTCTTCGTTATTGGTTTCGCTGCGGGCGAGGAGCGTGCCTTCGGTGTTGACTTCATACAGCTTCGCCGCTGGCGTGGTGGTGCTCGCGTTGGTGCCCGTCAGGTTGCAGCCCACGAGCGGCGCGGGCAGGGCTTTCGCGACCGAGAGCGCTTCCCCGTTTTTGGTGAGTTCTTTGATTTTTATGCGGCCTTTGAGAATGATCCGGTTGGTGCCCATTTCCGCCCATTCGGGAGTCCGGGCGCCAGCTTCGGCTTTCGGTGTGTTCATGCCGATCGCAGTCCACGGGCCGATGCCGCTGGCAGCGCCGGAGCTCGCGACGTCAGCCTGGAAGCCGAGGTAGTGGTCGGTGCCGGCGACGTTGGCCCAGCCGACATAGCGCACGCCTTCGCTTATCCCCGTGACGGTCAGCGTGCCGGCGCTCGCCACTGTCGGTTCGGAGAGCGTCGTACCCGGCGGTTCGCCGACGAGGCGCCCGCCGGCCGTGGGCGCCAGCTTGATCTTCACGGTCGTGGCGACCGGGAACAGCTGCGGATCCGGGTGAAGGACCGCTTCGGCTATAGCGGTTCACTCCCCGGATTCGGCTGGCGGATCACGAGGTAGCGCCACACGCCAGCCACTTCCGCGGCGAGGAGTCCCGGTTTGCCCGGGGGCAGTTCGCCCGCGCCGGTGCCGATCAGCACGGGCAGTTCACCCGCGGCGTTCACTTCCGGTTCGGCGATTTTCGTGAGGACGGGCGCCGCCCACGATTCGGGGTTGCCGAGCACGAAGCGCCGAGTCTCGCCCGAGCGCGGCGTGGGCAGCGCGAACAGCTTGACTTTCGTGGTCGCCGGCATCTGCTGCATGTCGGGATGAAAGGCGACCGTCGCCACCGTCGAAGCCCCGCTAGGCCGGGTCTTTGATCTCCCAATTGAAGGTGCCGGCGTCGGTGCCGCTGAGCGATTCGACGTTGAAGGAGACACCCGCGTTGATCGAGATCACACTCAGCGCGCCGCCAGCCGCGATCGCGCCGGTGCGCTGCAGAAAGACGCGGCTTGTCGCGGCGACGGCCGTGGTGGCGATCGTCGCTTTGCCCGAGGCGAGCGTCCCGGTGCCCATCTTGGCGTTCGTGCCCTCCTTGGTGCGGTAGCCGGTGGCGACCACGATGCCTATTTCGGAGATCGGGTCCGGGTAGATGTGCAGGTAGCGCCACACGCCGGCGACTTCGGCCGCCAGGCCGTAGAAGGTGCCTTCCACGAGGGTCGTGTAGACGAGTTCCCCGCCGGCCGCGACGGCCGGTTCTTCGACCACCGCGCCCGGGAACGGCCCGCTCGCCGGCGTGACCGTGTTGGCACCTTTCAGCGCATACGCTTTGACTTTCGTGCCGACCGGAAAGCCGAGGGAGGGCGCGTTGGAAACCGTGACCGTCGCCACGAGCGCAAACCTTACACCGCGAGCGGACAGACGCTCCGCTGGAAAGCGGGGCGGCTCAACAGAGCGGTTTGAGCGTCGGCCTGGCGCCGCCCCGGCGCGAGCGTATCAGCGCCAGGCGCCGCTTTCGCGCTGGCGCTGAATCCACGGCGGCGGCGGATCCCGTAGCCGTCCCGTGACCGCCTCGCGCCCGTAGCTGTCGAGCTCCAGGCGCGTGACGAGCACGGGCGCCGGGCGCGAGCGCCCGAGGCGCAGGAAGGTGCCCGGGAGCGGGATCCGCAGCGCCTCGGGCAGCGCGTACTTCTGCGGCGCGTGCAGGGCGTAGGCGATCCGCTTGTTGGCGCCCTCCACCAGCGCCCACGGGAGGACCTCGCGCAGCGGCCAGATACACAGCCGCCGGCAGCTCAAGCCCATGCGCAGCACGATCGCGGGCGGCGGGCGAAAGCGCCGGGCCGCGCGCACGACAGAATCTTTCTGCTCGAGCCACGCCCACAGGACGGTGCTCTGCGACGGGCCGAGGCCGTGCTCGCGCTCGGGCAGCCCGATCTCCAGCTGCACTGACTCGCGCATATCCAAGCGCTCCGCGAGCCGGTGAAGCCGTGTCCCGGCGTCGCCGTTGAAGTAGGCGCGCGGGCGCGGCCGGCGGTCCGCGAACAGCGGGATCTCGCCGCCGCCCCAGCCGATGCAGAAGGCGATGTAGGCGATCGCGTCGGCCGGCGAGGCCACGGCCCTAATCGACACAGGGCACCACCCTCGCGAGCAGCCCCGCGGGCGTGACGCGCGTGGGGAACGGGCGCCCCACCACGGCCGCGGTCTGCTCGAGCATCCGGCGCGCGTCCTCGAGCGCGTCCTCACGCCCGGCGCGGTAGGCGCGCATCAGGAGCGCGCCGAGCATATCCCCGGTCCCGTCGCAGCGAGCGCAGGCCACGAGCTCGCCCACCGGCAGCACCTTGCCGTTGTAGGGCACGCGGCCTTTGCCGTAGCAGGCCGGGCAGGTGCGCAGCGCGCCGAGCGCCCGCTCAGAGAGGTCACTCACCGCTCAAATACGGCGGGCTCCCCTTCGAGAGCCCGCCGCGGAACGAAAGGACAATCGCGATGGATCGTCCCGTCTCCGGGCATCATACCGGCCCCTAAGCGGCGTCGGTGTCGATGCGCAGGTCGGTTATCAGCGCGACGTGCAGCTGGGCGCAGGAGACGACCTGGCCGGTGCTGGCGTCGCGTTTGTCCTGCTGGGAGATCGCGGTCACGACGGCGGCGCCCGAGAAGCTCAGCGCGTCGCCCTTGTGGAAGGCGCGGCCGTCCAGGACGTCGACGGCGCCCCCGGCGAGGCGCAGCTTCGAGGACGTCGGGCGCTTGCCGCCAAGGTCGAACAGCTCAAGTTGCGTGGTCCCATCGACGGCGATCTCATCCTGCACGGCGGCGAGCGGCATCTCTTCGTCCTTTCGATCCGATGGTCAGATCGAGCCATGTTGCTCCTCGCAGGCGACGGACGCCGAGGCGCTCTGCGCTAGCTGCGAGAAGTGCTGCCGACCGCGCTCACAAGAAGGCGCAGGACCAAGTTCAGAGGACTCCGCCGCGCTCGTCGAGCTCATAGGCGCAGCGCGCGTACTCGGCTATGGCATAACTGTCTGCCTCGTCCCAATTCGTACCCTCGTAGCCCACGCTCTGCGCCCACTCGAGCACCTCGTAACGGCGCTTCTCCGTGGGCTTCGGCTTCGCGATCGCACCGTAACCGCACACCTCCAGCTTCCATCTCGCACTCGCCACAAACTCAACATGCGTGAACGGAACACCCACGACGAGTCCGCCGAGGACCGCGCCCACCGCGTACGCGAGCTCCGGGTTGGGGCGCTTGCCAAAGCCGGTCGATTCCTCCACCACGACGACGCCCGGCTCGGCCTGCGCCCGCAGGAGCTCGCAGAGCTCGATCGTGGTGGCCCGGATCGCCTCCTGGCGCTCGGCGACGGCGAGCGACGGGACTGAGCGGATCGCGCTCCCGCGCCGGCCGTCCGGGTCCACGTAGGCGATGGCGACGCGCTTGGTGCTCGGGTCCAGTCCCCAATGCGAGCGTTTGCCCTGGCGGACGATCAGCCGTTTGCGGGCGCGCTGCACGTCGAAAGCCCTTAGCTGAGACACCCGTACTCTCTCTCCACGGCCCAGAGGATGCCGTACTCGGCCGCCGCCTCTTCGAGCTCGGGCGGCAGGCGGTAGCGCGGGATCCTCAGCCGGCGCGACTTATCGAGCTCCCAATGGTGGCGCACGCAGCCCCACACCGACCAGCGGGGATCCTTGAGCAGCGCGGTCTTTGAGCGCGGGAGGCTCTTGAGCCGGTGCCGGCGGTCCCACACCTCACGTCGGATGAGCTGCTCCTTGATCAAGTGGCAGCGCTGCAGCTTGCCGGCGCACTCCGTCTCCGCGAACGCGCGCAGGAAGCAGGTCCTAGCGGACACGCCGGCGCCGGTGCTGGGCGGCGTCCGGGCAGGTAGCGAAGTGTGCGATGTAGAGATCCTCGCCGGCCTCGCGGGCGCGCTGCGCCTCGCTCGTGCCGAGACGCGAGACGCCGGGCGCCTCCGTGCCGCGCTCGCGCAGGCGCAGGTTGCCGCGCTCGCTGGGCCGCAGATCGACCATCATCCAGTTCCCGGAGTCCGTCTCTGCCCAGCGCGTCGGCGCCTTGCAGGTTTCACAGACGGTCGGCACAGGCGAGCTCGACCCGCTCGAGCGCGTCCTCGTGGCTGGGATGGACATAGACGCTGCGCAGCTCGCGCACGCGCGGGCGGCCCATGCTGTCGGTCCAACCCATCTGAATCGCGATGTCGCGCTCGCTGATGCCCTGCGCGTCGAGCCAGGTGGCCGCGTAGTGGCGCAGGCTATGGAACGGGCCGGAGAAGTCTCCGCGGACCGCGCGCCACGCCTCGCCGATCCGGTCGCGGTCGAGCGGACCGCGCCGCTGAGCCCGCCAGACGAGGGCCAGCGGCGCCATCCACGGGCGGCGCTCGAGCTGGCGCTCGAGCGCGACCGCCGCGCGGCCAGGGAGGGCCACGCGGCGGACCTTCGCGCCCTTCTCAGTGAGCACGGCGCGTCGGCGCTTGAGATCGACGTCCGTGCGCCTGAGCCCCGCCAGCCCACCTGAGCGCGATCCGGTGTGCGCGGCGAAGTCGATCAGGTCTGCGTACTCGAGCCACCAGCCGCCGCGCCCGCGGCACCGTGCGAGGATCACCTCGAGTTCGGCGTCCGTTGGCACGGGCCGCGGGGGGTTTGCGCGCGGCGGGAGTTCCACGACCCGCCAGACGTTGAAGGTGACGATCTCCATGAGAAGCGCCTTAGACCACGCCCGGCGCAGGTAGCGGACGTGTCCGGGATGCCTGACGGCCCACGCCTGCGCCTCGAGGGGCGCGAACTCGGCGAGCCGGCGCTTGCCGTAGCGACGGATGAACGGCGCCACCATATAGGCGTCGTGCCTAAGCGTCGCGGGCGAGCAGCGGGTCGGGAAGAGATCGGGCCAGCCTTTGAGCCACTCGGCCACGGTCGGGTCAGCCCTCATGACCAGTCCCGATAAATCCGATCCATGCGCTCAGAGTGCCGGCGATAGCGCTCATCTTCGTCGGCACGAGCCCTCCGCAGGTTGCGTCGTTCAGCCCGCAGGGTCCACACGCAGTAAGCGCCGTAGATGGCGCAGAGCCCGAAGACCGTGCCCGTGTAGGTCAGCGCGAAGATCATGCGAGCTCCACGGGCAGGCTCACAGTCTGGCTCGAGTGCTCGACGTAGGGGTTGGGCGGAAAGAAGACCGCGTGCGCCGTGACGGCGTGAGCCCTGACCCGGGCGACCGTGATCGGGTAGCCCTCAAGTTCCCAGGAGACGAGCGGCTGCTGTAGGACGCGCCCGAGGCCGGTCTTGACGGTCACGGTCGGGAAGCGTAGTTCGCAGCCGTTAGTCCCGTTGGCGATCCGCTGCGCCTCCTGCGCTTCGGCATCGGCGTGTGCGAGCGCGCCTTCCTGCGCCGCCGTGGCACGGGCTTCGGCGATCAGCGCTTCGAGCGCGACGCGCGCCTTCTTGAAGCCGTCGCCTTCGATGCGGGTGACGAGTTCGCCGTTCACTTCTTCGACGAGTTCGTCGACGCCGCCGGGCGGCAGTTCTTCGGCGACCTGCCGTTCGAGGGCGGCGATCCGCCGTTCGCGACTTGTGCGTTCTGCTTCCGTTTCGCCGGGTTTGGGTTCGAGGTGGTTCTGTTTGATCAGGAGAGCAACACGATCACCTTCGCCTTTGCGGACCGCAGCAAGTTCAGCCTCCGGCACCGCCAGCTTGGCGGCGAGCCGCTGGGCGATGTCCGCGAGCGCGGGCGCGGCGAGGGCGTTGACTTCATCCTTCTCGAAGGCTGGCGTCACGGCGCAGGGCACGCTCGCCGCAGCGGCCGTGGTCGTCGTTTCGCGTTCGAGCGCTTCGGTTTCTTCCTGGATCTTCGTGTAGTAGGCGAGCAGTTCGGCTTCTTCCTGCGGGCTCAGACGCGGGAACTGCTCCGGCGCTTCCTTCGGCGGGCTCGGTTCGTGGGAGTAGTGTTCCTGCGCTTCGGCCTGCGAGCGCGCCGAGCCTTCCCGGAAGCCTTCGACGTGGAAGCCCGGCCCGGCGTCGCCTTCGGCCGGCAGCTTGAGTTCCGGGCGCCCGAGGTGCCTGACCGCGACGTGGCGACGCTTGAGCGTCGCGAAGTCCTCACCGACGAAGATCGCCGCGGGTTCGATCCCGAGGACGTGATCGCTCGCGGGTGTGACGAAGTGACAGAGCAGCTGCGAGCGGCGCAGGCGCTTACATTCCGAGACGGTCGTGCCGTCGCCCTCGTGGCTGCGAATGGCCTGCTTGGCGCGAGTGAGCGTGAGGTAGGGCGCGGCGGCTTGCGCGGTGGCCGAGCCAGCCCCCGCCGCCGTAGCGACGAGGGCCAGGGCCACCAATCTGAGGAGGCTCATTCGTAGGTCACGAGTTCATTGAAGGCTGCGCCGCTCAGGTGGCCGGAGCCGTAGTAGCGGACAGGCCCCAGCGCGCTCGAGAGATACGACGTCGTGTAGGTCGCGATTTCGGACGGACTCAGACCGTTGCCCGCGCCGTTGGCGAGCGTGAAGCTGAGCGCGCCTTCCATCGTCACTTCCGCCCCGCTGGGCTCGGCGAGCGTCAGCTTGACCCCGCTCAGGCCGAGTTCGGGGGACGGCCTGTTCGGGTTGCGCGTCACCGTCACGGCCCAAGGAAGGTTCGTCCTAGCCCCGAGGAGCGACGGGCTGCCGAGAGGGTAGAAGCCGCCCGAGAGCGCTTCGTACCACTTTTCGTGTTCGGTACAGCGCGGGCTGTAAAGGCCGTTGGCCTGGCCTGCGGTGCCCTCGAGTTCCATTTCACCGAGCACGATGCACGTGATCCTGCCGGCGCCCGGCACCACGAAGGTCAGCGACGCTCGGTACAGGGCTTCGATCGGGAGGACCTTGCTGGGCGGGCTCGCCACCGGGTAGCCGTTGTCGAGCCACTGACTTGCGGCAGTCGCGGCGTTTGCCGGCAGAGCCAGCGCAAGCGCAGCTAGAATTGTCCCCAGGAGTATCTTTCGCATCATCAGTCTCACCTTTCCGACGCCTCCTGGCCTGTCCCGCCGGGAGGCGTTTTGCTTGTTGTCCTGCTCGATTCTGCCTGCTCAGGCGCAGGAGTACCACCAAGAACGACGCCCTGCCTGAGCTCAAGCCAGTCCTCGACCGCGCTACGAGCAGTCCGGCGCAGGGCTTCGACGTCCGGCGGCTGGCGAGGCACCGTCTGCTTGTGGGGGTCCATGAGCTCGCGGTGAACCAAAGCGTCGCGCTCCAGCGCCCACGCCTTCGCGGCAGGGTAGATCACGCTGGCGGGGCTCACGCCGGCGCCTCCGCGATCTCCTCCTCGCTCAGCGTCTCCGCGACGAAGTTCGAGCTCTGCACGGTCTGGACGTGCTCGGAGCGCACGAAGGACTCGCCGTAGTCGCGGGAGCGGGCGACCGCCAGCCAGAGCGCCTCGCGGTCGCGGATCCGCTCCGATTCCACCAGCTTGAAGCGCAGGACACGATCGCGCCCGTAGCGCACTTCGCCGCCGTTGTGGCGGGTCCACTCGCGCAGCTCCGTGCGCAGGGCTTTGTTCTCGGAGTCCCGGCGCTCGAGGATCGCGGCCGCCTGCTCAGCCTCGGCCTCGGTGTTGATCTCGCCGCGGTGGTCGCGCAGCTCGACCGGGATCGGGCACTCGGGCTTGCACGGGCACTCCGCGCAGCCGGTGCTGCTCACGATCGCCGGCCACTCGCCGCTCTCCTCATCGGCCGCCAGCGCGCGCAGCAGGCCGATCAGGCTGTCGCGGTATTCGGGCAGCTCGACCGCAGAGAGCGAGAGCGGGCGACGCAGCATGAGCCCGTAGCTGTCCTCGATCGCCGGGTAGACCAGCTCGAGATCGAAGCGCTGGGCGCGCGGCGCGAGCGGGAGCGGTTCGAGGATCTCCTCGCGGGCGACGCCGGAGCCCGAGCATTGCGTGCACGGCTTGCCCTCGCCCGGGTCGCCGCCGTGAAAGCCGTTGCCGGCGCAACCATCGCAGTCGTGGAGCAGGGTGCGGACCGGGCGCCCGTAGGCGAGCAGCAGGGCGTAGAGCACCTGCTGGAAGGACCGCGCGGCCCAGCGCCCGTCGCTCGTGCGCTTGCGGGCGACGTCCTCGAAGGCGGGCGCTGAGCGCGAGCTCTTGTAGTCCGCCACGTAGACGCTCGCGCCCTGGTCGCGGACTTCCGCGAAGTCGACCTTGCCGCGCACCTGCCAGCCCTCCAACTCGAGCGCGAGCAGCGTCTCGCAGGCGATCACCGAGGCGGGGTCGATCGCCCACTCGCCGGCCCAGCGGTAGCCGAGCTCGCGTACGAAGTCGTGCTCGGAGAAGGGCACCCGCAGCTCCGAGAGCGCCTCGCCCACCACCACCTTCGCCAGGCCGGGCGGGATCATCGGCTCACCTTGGGCGATCATCAGCTCCGTGGCGCGCTCGGCGACGCGGTGCACAGCGGCGCCCCGGACCATCTCGAGCGTCCGCGCCACGCCCTTGTCGCGGGCGTAGAAGTAGCCCGACCGTGGACAAGCTGCGTAGTGCTTGAGCAACGTCTGCGATGCCTTTCGTTCCAGTGGGCGCGGGAGCTCGACTGCCAGGAAACTCACCGCTCGGCCTCCGATTCTACCTTCCCTAGCTCAAAGCCGAGAAAGAACGTCTGGACCAGCGCGCCGACCACGAAGGGCGGGCTCGAGCAGTTGAGCACCGGCGGCTCGGGCTCGCAGTCGCAGGTGCTCACCGCGAGCAGCTCGAGGAGCCGCTGCGCCGCGGCGTCGAGCTCGCGCTCGAGCTCCGGGCCGATGAGGTCCGTGCCCGAGCAGAGCAGGGCCATCAGCCTGACGGGCACGGTGCCGTCAGTCGGGCTTAGGCTGGGCTCGAGCCGGGCGAACCGCCTGTCGACGCGCTCCTGGCCCTCCCGGATGCTGAGCATCCTCTGTCACCTCCGCTTCGATCTCCTCGCGGCGCTGCTCAAGCCAGTCCTTCATGCGGCCGAGCAGCTCCATCGAGTGCTGGGACTGGACAAGGTAGGCGTTGTACTGGCCGGGCGGCAGCAGAACGCGGCCCTTGCCACCGCCGAGCTCGCGGATCCCGTCATATATGCGTCCAAGCTCCGCGATCAGCGCCTTGGCCTCCTCGTTGTTAAGCGGAGGAGGCAGTTCGCTTAGCTTGGCCTCCGCAGGCGTCTCGATCCTTTCGATCAGCTCCGGGCGCTTCGCGGCCATCGCGATCAGCGTGATCTTGACGATCTCCGGTATGTGGGACTCAAGCGCATTGCGCTGCGCCTTGCCGATCGCCTTGGTGCGCGAGAAGCGGTCGAAGACCTTGTTGTCCTCGGGGATCGGCTTGAGTTCGCGCCGCTTGCGGTTGGCCGTGTCGGCCTTGAGCTTCATCTTCTGCGGTTCCATCGACGTACCGACCAACGTCAGCCCGGTCAGCTCGTCCTCGGCGGCGACGGTGGCGACCCAGAACGGCTCAGGGCCATCGCCCTCGTCGGCCTCGATCACTTCGACTTCGAGCGTCGCCGGCAGGATTTTGATCCGGCAGCGCCCGCTCCAGTTCATCTGCTGCACGATGTCCTCCACGGCGTCGACCGTGAGCCCGCGCCCGCCAGCTCCCGGTAGCGCGTAGATCCAGCGTTTGCCGAGGTTCGCGAGCTGGGCCTGTTCAACGATCCGCTTGACGAATCGCGCGGCGTCGTGCGCGTCCATCGCGACGAAGCCAGCCTGCTCGTCGCCGGCCTCGGGCGTGAAGACCTCGACGCTCGTGGCGTCCTCCACGGCCTCTGCGAGTTCGGCGTCCACCACCTCGGCGTCCCGCGGCTGAGTCTCGTCCGGCCCCGGTCCACCTACCTCCACGGCGGGCACCTGCTGCGCCACGCCGGGCGGCAGGATGAGCTGCGACTCGTCCATCGGTCCATCCTTTCGTTCCGGTTGCGCGGAGGCTACGACTCCTGGCCTGCGCCGGCTCGGGCGCTGTCCGCTATTTGCGCCGGATGCCGGCAAGGGTCTGCGCGAAGCGTGCTTTCTGCCCGAGGTTGCCGCCCTTCTGCGCGGCGGCGGCGATCTTCGACTGCGGGATCTTCTGGCCTTGGGGCACGCCGAGCGCGGTGTGCAGGCTGCCGGGCCGCTTGATCGCCCCGGCGATGAAGTTCTTGCCGCCTTTCTTGCTCTTACGGGCGTTCATCAGCGAGTCGCCAGCTGCCATCGAACCTCCTCAGACCGTCGTGGGCATGTTGCGCCAGCCACCGTATCGGCCATGGCCCGGGATCACGCCGGGGATGGCGTGCGGCCTCGAGCTGCCGCTCCTGTAGTTGCGCCGGGCTCGTTCGATCGCCGCGAGGCGTTCGGGGTTGGGCTGGCCTCGGTAGAGGTCCGGCGGAAATGCGCCAGGCCCGAAGGCCCGATTCTTCTGGAACTGGTTCTCTTCGCGCTGCTGGCGAGGACTCAGAGGCGGTTCTTCGCGCGGCGTCACGCGGCGCCCTCGAGCCGCCATGAGCGCGGTGCCGGCCGCCATCAGGCGCCCTTCGGGATCTTGGGTTTGGGCACCTTCGGGACCGTGAATGGCTTCGGCCGTTTGCTCACTCCCGGCACGCGCGGGATCTTGCCGGGCTTGGCCGACGCCTTGATCAGCCCGGCGCCGGGCGAGCTCGGGAAGCCCTGGAGCGGTTCGGCGGTCCCGGCGGCGAAGGCTTCGGCGCGCTTGGAGGCCATCAGCCGAGCATCCCCACGCCGGGCGTCAGGTTGCCGCGCAGCGGAGCGCCGAGCGTGTGCCGGCGCCGATGCGGCGGCGGCTGGAGCTCGGAGTCGCCCGGGCGTCCGACCATGTGCGCGGGCGGGTGAGACGGCGGGTGCTGGTAGCCGGCGGCCTGGGACTGCTGCGCGCGGTGGGCCATCATCGCCGCCATGAGCGCGGCGCCGGCAGAGCCGAAGCCGGGTTCGGCCGCGTGGTTGATCGGGACGGCCATCAGCGGCACACTAGCGCCCCTCTCGGGCGCTAGTACCCGACCCTGGTGGTGGACGAGGACGCGCCGTAGATCGGGCCTCCCGTGGCCTTGGGCGGCCCGCTGAGAGCTCCTGAGCGGCCGCGACGGCGCTTGCGCGCGCTCATCAGCGCCGAGCCGGGCGATTTGCTGCCCGGAGGCGCTGCAGGTTGAGCGGCGCGTTCGGCAGGTGAACCTTTCCTCATGCGGTTCACCGTGGCGTAGAACACGCGCTTCCCGCGTTCGGGACCGTAGCGAGCCTGCATGGCGGCCATGACCTTCTCGCCTTCGCCCGGCTTCTTATTGGGCGCGTTGAAGTACCGACTCAGAGGCACTACTCGCTCCGGTGCGCGCTCAGGTGCGAGCCGCCGCCCTCGAGTGTCGCCGGCGCTTCGCGGGCCTCGCGGGCTCGGCGGCGCTCGGCCCTCACGGAGACGGCGACCGCCGCGAAGGTGAGCACGAGGACGGCGAGGAAGATGAAGAGAGCGACGATCACTTGGAGTATTTCCACAGCAGTTTGTAGCGCTTGTCGCGGTTGCTCACGTCCCAGCCCCGCTTAGTCGGGCGCCCGTCCGGCAGCTTGCCCTGTTCGGCGGCGACCCATATCGCCTTGCGCAGCGCCTCGATCCTTTTCAGCGTGATCGGGATGCCCACGGGATGCAGCGCCGGGTGCCGGCGGTAGGCGATCAGCGAGTTCACGGCGCGGTGCTCCTCGAGCGTGAGCACGTCGAGCGGGTCGATGGGCTTCGGCGCGGGAGCTGCGCGGCCGCGGCGCATGAGATCGACCTCCGCGCGCCGGCGGCGCGTGAGCCCCGCGAGGCGCACGCCGCCCGCGTGGTCGTACTGGAGCATGATGTCGCCCGCGCGGGCGTAGTCGTGGCGCATGAGCGCGTCGCGCAGGTTGCCCTTGAAGATGCCCGCGCCGAGGTTCCAAGCGAAGCTGCAGAGCGCGTCGTAGGCATCCTGGGTGCTCGGGCTGAGCTCGTTGACGGCCCACTCATAGCGCTGTTCGACCAGCCGGCGCAGCCGGCGTTCGCCCTCCTGGCGGGAGATCGCCGGCGAGCTGCGGGAGATTCCTTCGGTTTCTCCGAAGCCGCGGGTCCAGACTTTCCCGTAGCTGTCCCAATACGGCGTGCTGGAGAAGCCCTCGAATCCGGCGATGAACCGAGTGCCGTTGTCGGAGATGTGCACCGCTCAGCCCTGCGGCGGCGGCTCTGCCTGTTCGGCGCCGTCCGGCACGGCGCTCGACTCCCTGGCGACCGGGCGCGGTTCGGCACTCTCCGGGCCTACGGCGAGCTCCTCTTCGTCGCTCGGGAGCGCGAGCCCGGGGTTCGCCGCCTTGACCATCGCCTGCAGCTGGCGGCCGGCGTTCGTCGCGACGAGCGCCACGATGCCGCCGATGCTCCACCATTTACCCGGACCGCTGAGGTCGGCTTTGCTGCCCGTGACCGCCGTGAGGATCGCCCCAATCTGGCCGGCGACGAAGGCAGACCAGCCGAGCCACGATGCCGGGCCGATGCTCACCTTGCCCTGCATTGGGCGCAGTTTCGCGCAGGCGGCGGACGCCTAGAGGCTCATCGGCACGGCATGGCCCGCGGCGATCATGGCCTGCGCGAAGTCCGAGCCATCCGGCAGCGTGATCACGCCGTCGTAGCGCCCGCCGTACTTGTCCCAGCCCTTCGAGAGCAGCGTGCAGCGGTCGCCGGGCTTGATCAGCATGCGGGCGTAGACGAGCGCGTCCTTGCCCTCCTGCGTGCGCAGCTCCGGCGCGTTGATCCCGTAGACGCGGCAGCTCATCTGGGTCTTGCCGTCCCAGCTCTGCCCGATCACCATATGCCCGAAACCCACGTCGATGTCGAAGGTGATCGTGTCCCCGTCGTGGACGGCGACACACTTGGCCGGATACGGCCCGTAGTCCACCTAGACGCCCTCGCGGGCGTAGTCCTCGCGCGTGGCGCCTTCGGGCAGGTCCATGTTGCGCGGCTCAAGCTGCTCGCGGTCGTCCACGCTGTTGTCGGCCTTGGCCTCGTGCGCCAGCATCGGCTCCTCGGGCATCGGCTCGATCGAGGGCGGCGGGTCGCCCGTCGCGGGCGGCATATCCGCGATGTAGGGCTTGGGCGCGACCTGCTTCTCGTCCATCAGGCGGCTCCGTACCAATTCGCGGGGTAGTCGCGTATGTCGAAGTGGCAGAAGTCGACGTAGAGCCCAAGGCCGCCGTTGCCGTTGCGCTTGGTGGCCCGCAGGGCGTTGAGCGTACGGTGCCAGTCGTGCGGACCTCCGTGGACACAACTCACGTCGGCCGCTTGGTCGTTGCCGTCGTGCGCGGTGTAGACGTGGAAGGAGTTGGACGCGCCGCCGATCCGGCGGTTGTAGCTCGCCGTGCGAAAGCCCGAGTGGACGCTCACCGGGCCGTACTTGGCCCGCAGCGGCTCAAGGAAGGCGCGGCAGAGATATTCGAGGCCACCGTAGTCGCGCTCCTGGACCAGCGTGCCGTCGTGGCAGTCGAACTCCTCGATCACGAAATGCGCGCTCAGGCGCTTGCGGGTGCCGGCCATGCGCGCAGTCTACGCTCACGAACTGGCATCGCTGATGCAGGTGTAGATGTCGGTGTGGCCGCCAGGATGATTCAGGACCAGGATCCCCGGCGAGTAGCCGGCGATACATTCGACGCTGCCCGGCGGTCCGGTCGCACCCTGCGGGCCGCTCGCACCTTTGGCACCGGAGGCACCCGTCAGCCCTTTCTCGCCGGAGGCGCCGGTCGGCCCCGTCGCCCCTTCGCCGGCGTTGATCGTGATCGTCCTGGTCGGCGGCGGGGCCGACCCGCCCTGCGAGAGCGCGGCGGCGGCGAGCGCGCCGGCACCCAGCGAAGCCGTCACGCCGACGAGGCCGTAGACGCTGCTAGCTCTCATCGCCGGCCCCGGCCGCGGCCATCTTGCGGTCGTGGAGCTCCTTGGCGAGCTGCTCGGAGGTAGCACGGCATTTCGCCAGCTCTTCCTCTCGCGCGCTGAGCTGCTCGAGCCCCGACGCCTTCTCCTCGTGACGGCTCGTGCGTAGCGCCATCATCGTCGAGGCGAAGCCGCCCAACGCAGAAATGACCGCGGCGACTCCGAGCAGCGTGGCACCCGAGGAGACGGCAAGCACTCACGCCCTCAATCCCAAGAGCGGGGCGATCTGGCGGCCGGCGCTCATCGAGCCCGGCGGCCAGAGGCCGATCTCCGCCCAGCCCGGCGTGTTCGCGTTGCCCGCGAACGGGCCAGAGCCGTGCTGGGTGCGGCTGAGCACCTGCCCGGCGCCGAAGCGGGCGCCCGAGGGCAGCGCGGAGCGCGTGTGGCCGATGTAGACGTCGTGACCCGCGAGCGGGCCGGAGTCGAAGTGGACGACCGGATAGCTCGTGCCGAAGCCGCCCGGGTTGGACGGTACGGCGATCACGCGGCCCGCGCCCGGCGCGAGGATCGGGCCGCCGGGGTTGGTCTGGAGGTCCTGGCCTTGGTCGATCCGCTTGACCGTGAGCGCGGCGTTGGCGGGCAGGAATCCCCGCAGCTTGGCCCCGCGCGGTACGGCGTTGGCGAGCGAGTTGGGCGCTCCGCTGGGACTCACGTTGAGCGAGAGCGAGCCCGGTTCGCGGCCTTCGCCCACGACGCGCGAGGGTTCCTGGGTGCTGAGCTGTTCGAGCAGCGGCGTGATCTTCTGCGAGAGCGAGGGTTCGGGCTTGGGCGCGAGCGGCGGGACGGCGCCGACGCCGCCCGGGAGCTGGGGGAGCGCCATCCGGGGGGAGATCGGCCTGCGCGGCTGGATTTCAGCGGCGGCGGAGCGCTTCGGTTCGGCCTGGGCCAGGAGCGCCTTGATCGCTTCGAGCGCCTGCGGGTTGACGGTCTGGGCGCCCTGCTGGATCCCGATCCGTTCGGGTCCGGGCGTGTAGGTCGCCGTCGCACTCGCGCCGGGTTCGCCCGTGCGCGCCGCGGCCGCAGCGCTCGCTTCGCCGGGCGTGGGACCGGAGCCCCACTGGCGCGCGTTGCGAAGGACGCTCGCGACGTAGCTGGGCTGTTCGCCGCCGGCCGGGCCGGCGTTGTAGGCCGAGAGCATCCCAGCGGTGCCGCGGCCCTTGAACTGCGCGAGGTACTTAGCGGCTCCGAAGGCAGCGGAGCGGAAGTCGAGCGGGTTGATCCCGAGCGAGCGCGCGGTCCCCGGAAGGAACTGGAACGGGCCAACCGCGCCGGCGGAGCTCGTCGAGGTGTTGCGCCCGAAGTTCGTCTCGGTCCCGAACACCCCCCACAGCACCGCCGGGTTGATCCCGGCGCGCTGCGCGGCTTCCCTGACGACCGCTCGCTGGTTGGCCGGCATGGCCCTGATGCTGCCCTAAAACGCGGACGACCCGCATTACGCGGGCCGCCGGGGAGGCTTACCGCCGGGGGGCATGATAAGCCTCAGCGATCCTTCAAAATCGCCCCCCCAGCGTAGCGACGTGAGCGGCGTCACTACGAAGCACCAGCGGTAAGCGCCCGTCAGGGCGTGCGCTGCGCCCCTCATAGACGGGTCGGCCATCGCGAGGTACTCCGGCCAACGCCTATCAACATACGGGACCGGGTAGCCAATCCCAACCCGCCCTCGCCGTGGCCGCGCAAGAGCCGAAGGCCCCGACGCCATCACACGCGCGCGCGCGCGACCTACCTGGTTTGAGCCCAAGCGCCTACAACCCTGACCAAAGGCAAGGAAGAGTGCCAGAGGGCTCAGGGCGCCCTGCGTACGGCGTCGCGCAGCTCGCTCGCTTCGGCCAGTGGCCCCTCAGGATCAGTTCGCGTAGCCAGACGCTCGCGTAGATCGTGCCGACCTTCAGCCAGAAGCGGCGTTCTTTGCGATGGCGGGTCATACCTCCAGGTCACCGCTAAAGCTTGCGTTGAGGAGCAGCCCCGAGGAGCACTCACGAGTGTCGATCATGTGCCACTCGCTCGGCGGGTCGCGAAGGTTCTCACCGGCGTGCCAGATCCCGAGCGCTCCGCGCTGGCGGAACTCCACGGTGCCGCTGATGATCTGGCCCTGCATCAGCGTGAGAGCACCAGCCGCCGCGAGTCTGGCGCCAGGGCGTCCAGCTCATAGGCGAGCGCTTCGTCGCTGCGCAGTCGGATCAGCTCTGATGGCTCGGTCTGCGGCGCTGTCTCGAGGATCTGCCTTGCGTGCGGCTCGCTCGGTCCGCCCTCGCCACGGCCGTAGAGGCTCTCCTCGATCTCGGCCTCCGAGAGCGGCTCGGGCTGGCGGCGCCAGAGGTTCATTCGCTCCGTTCGTAGCGCGGCTGCCCGTCGCAGCGCGAGCACGAGTCCGCCGTTTCGATCACGACCCACAAGAGCAACGCGGCTATGGCGAAGGCAGCGAGCCACGCGCCGAGGGTCCGCAGCCAGCCCCAGCGCCGGCGAGGCTCGGGTGCCAGCGGCTCAGCCGGCGATTCGCGCTCGAGCAGCTCGTCGAGGTCCGCCATCGCCTCCTGGGCGAGGTAGGCGTAGGTCTTCTCCAGCTGGGCGTCGAGCTCGCGTTCCTGGCGGGCCGTGCGCTCGAGTTCGCATCGCTCTGAGCGGCGACGGACCCGCAGCGTGCCCTGTTCCTGCGGGTGCTTCACAGGTCCTCCGGGGTGAAGTGGCTCCCCCGGACCCTGACAGGCGGCCTCGGGCAGATACCGGCGAGCACTTCCAGGGCAAAGGCGATCTTCTCGAGCGAGTCGGCGTAGCGGGTCATGGCGAGCGCCACGGCCGCCCTGTACTCGGCCATGCCCATCTCGGGCTGCTCGTCCTCTCCCTGCGCGTGGGCGTGCGGGTCGTCCATCAGCTCACCGCCTGGGCGATCGCCACGCTGCCCGAGACGAGGATCGCGACGACGCCGAGGCCCGCGCAGAGCAGGATGAAGCCGAGCACCCAATCGCTTCGCCAGAAGGGGCCGAACATTCGACCCTTGAGATCCCGTACGCCGCTCACCGCTCCGTCCTTTCGTTCGCTTACAGCGTACCGGACGGCTAGCGCTGCTTGCGCAGGACTTCGCGGGCTTCCCGCAACTCGGCCTGCGTGGCGCCGACCGCGCCGCGGCTTTCGCGTAGAGCCTGGCGGGCTTCGCGGAGCTCCTGCGCTGGGGTCGTGGCGGCGCCGGCCTTCCCGCCGGACGCTTTGAGCACCGTCGCCCGGAACGGGTTGAAGGTCCGTTCCCACGCGGCCTCGCCGTGGACCGAGCCGGGCTTGATCAGCGGCCCCTTGCCTTCGATCCGCCGCTGGATCTCGCTCGCCAGGTCAGAGGTGAAGTACGGCGTGCCGCCGCCCTCGAGCAGCCGCTTGGCCGTCGAGGCACCGGGGACGAGCGATTCGAGGAACTGCGCGAGGCCCCCGCGGACCTTCTGGGCACCCGTGGGTTCGCCCTTCGGCGTCGCTTCGGTCTTCGGCACCTGGCCCGTGCGCCCGAACGGGTCACGGCCCGAGAAGGCTTCGGTCGCGCCCGACGCCTGCGGGACGAACTGAGAGAACAGGTTGGCGAGGTCGCCGTAGCGGGCCGCTGGGATCGTCGCGCCGTAGGGGGTGTAGCGCGCGATGTCGATGTAGTGGCCCGGTTCGGTCTTCAGCGCGTCGCGCAGCGTCCCGGTGATGTTCGCCTGCTTGACTTCCTCGTGTTCGGCTTCCCATTCCTTGATCACGCCCTGGGCGAGCTTCATCAGCCCCGTGAAGGCGACGGTGTGGTGCGCTGGCAGCGTCCAGTAGACGAAGCGCAGGGCGGCGAGCGTCCACGGCAGGAACGGCGCGTAGGTCCGCACAAGCCATTTCATCTTCGGCGACCAGCCGTCGTACTTGCCGAGCAGCTCGTGCTGTTCGGTCATGAAGCGGTGCTGGGTCGGCGTGTCGGTCAGCCCGCGCGCCACCTCGTCGACCGCGCGCTGCCCGAGGCGCAGGCTCTGGAACCAGCTGCCCGTGAAGTCCTGTATGTCGCGCCGGGCCGATTTCCCGAACGCCTGGTACTGCGCGCTCGTCTCGATCGCGCGGTTGATGTTGAAGAAGCCGTTCGTCAGCTTGACGACGAGCCACGCGACCTGGTGGATGGCCGGGATGCTCCCGACCCGTTCGACGGCCCGCACGACGCTGGCCGTGCGCCCGGTGAAGTCCTCCGCGCGCCGGTAGGTCGAGGCGGCGCGCTGTTTGCCGACGAAGAGCCCCGGCCGCGTCTGCTGGGCCTCGATCATCCGGAAGGCTTCTTTCGCGCGCGGGTCGCCGCTGCGCTTGAGCGACGCGAGCACCCGTTTGGCCGCGATCACGTCCATCCCGAGCCCGGGCAGGTTGATCCCCGCGCCCGAGAGCGGCAGGCGCACGAAGTAGGGCTCGATGAAGTTGCCGGCCAGCCAGCGCGGCTGGGGTAGGACAGCGCGGCGGAACGGGCCGACGAGCATCTGAAAGAACCGCTCTCCCTCGTTCGAGGGCGACGCGAGCTTTTCGAGCTCCTCGAGCAGGTGGCTCGGCACGAGCACGACGTTGCGGCCCGCCGTCGAGGTATCGCCCGGGTCGATCCGCGACTCGCGGAAGATGCCCTGGTGGGCGCTTTCCAAGGCGGCCTGCGGCTGCTGGGCCTCTGAGATCTTCGCCAGCACGCCAACCGGGTTGCGCGTCGAGTAGGCGCGGATCGGCGTCCACTCGCCGCGGCCTTCCTTGCGCAGTAGGTCGACGGCTTCGTTGGCCTCCTTCGGGTTCCACATCTGCCCGTCCGGCTTGCGCCGCCCGTACTCGCGCACGATCCGGTCGTGCGCCCGGGCGAGGTTGATCGCCGTCGCTTTGTTGGCGGCCTCCTGGTGGAGCACGTCCTGGCCGATCGCGCGGGCTCCGCGGGCCTGCAGCGCGCCGGTGCGCTGAAAGCGCGCCGTGGTCGGGCGGGAACCGGGCCTAAAGCGCTTGTGGAAGGCGCGTTTGCTCCCGGTCCTTATCAGGTGCGGCGCGTAGGCGAGCGCGTCGGGCTCAACGCCGTTGGCCCGCGCGTGGGCGCGGATCTCGGCGTTGGTGAGCTGATGGCCTTCCGGCCCGCGCAGGTTCTCCTCGCGCGGCGGGAGCGGGTGCGCCTCTCGGTCGGCGCGCACGAGCCGGTGCTCGGCTTCGGCCGCCCGCAGGCGTTGCTTCGCGCTGCTCACGCGCGCCTCGAGCGCCGGTTTCTGCTCGCGCTGATCGGTGGCCTTGGCCTCGCGCAGCGCCGTCTTGGCCTCGCTCACGCGGGTCGTGGCGCCGGCGAGGACCTTGCGCTCGGCGGAGCTCGCCGCGCCGCCTTCGCGCGCCCGTCTGGACGCCTGGCGGCCGAGGATCCGCTGGCGGCCGTGTTCGGCCTTGAGCAGCTCGCGCTCGGCGGCCTTGGTCTGATCGCTCTTGAGTGGCCCGACCGCCTTGGCCTCTCTGCTCGCCCGCAGTTCGGCCCTCGCGTCCTTGAGCTCCTGCGCCGAGTGGGCACCCTGTTCGGCGTGCAGGTGATAGGCCGCGAGCGCTTCGGGGCTTCGGCCGCCCACGGCGTCGGCCTCGGCCTGACTGCCACCGCGCGCGAGCACCGCCTCTTCGGCGGCCTGATGCTCGGCCTTCGTGTACCAGCGCGCGTCCATGTGCGCGATCGCGTACTCGGTGAGTTTGGCCCGCTCGGCCTCGCCGAAGGGCTGCAGCCCTAGCGCCACCCGTTCGCGGTCGGCCTCGTTCAGGTACTCGGCGATCCGCCGGCCCTGCTCGACGATCAGCTGG
>Ga0066903_100000047_pt1 | contig 47997 bp, 32 predicted proteins | sample PanSoiMetaGPlot1_FD_67491 | JGI IMG/M metagenome (GOLD analysis project Ga0066903, IMG submission 67491) | Tropical forest soil microbial communities from Panama analyzed to predict greenhouse gas emissions - Panama Soil - Plot 1 (version 2) | ecosystem: Environmental > Terrestrial > Soil >... | reverse complement strand
CAGATACGCCGCGAATTCCGCATGACCACTAACATAGGTGAGCACCGCCAGGGCTCCCGCTGCAATAACGGTACAGCCGATGGCGAGGCCGTCGAGGCCATCGGTTAAGTTCACCGCATTGCTCGATCCCACGATAACCAGCACCACAAAAGCAATAAACGGAAGGAACGCCAGCGGCCAAAGGTGCGGATTGTGCTCAAGATTTTCGATTACGAGATCAGGGCGAAATTGCTTGAAGAATGGAACCAGCAGTTTGGTCGAATACAACCCCTGCGTCTGCATCGCAATCAACGCGACAGCAACCAGGATGCTTGTGCCGATCTGAAGCCCCAGTTTGGCTCGTCCGGTCAAGCCTAGATTCCGTCTATGCACAACCTTTGTGTAGTCATCAGCAAAGCCAATCGACGCAAATAAGCATGTCGAGATGACAGCGACCCAGACGAAGCGATTCGTCAGGTCAGCCCAGAGCAATGTTGGAACGATGATCGAGATCGCAATCAGCAGGCCGCCCATTGTGGGTGTTCCCGCCTTTTTTTGGTGGGCCTTGGGACCCTCTTCGCGGATGTACTGTCCGATCTGAAATTCACGCAACCGATTGATTACGAGTGGCCCAACAATCAGCGCAGTAAAGAGGGCGGTCAGGCTTGCAAAAGCAGTGCGGAAGGTCAAATAACGAAATATGCGGAATGGCGGAAAGTAATGAAAGAGCTTGACGTATAGCAACCAATAGAGCAATCAGCCTCCGCCTACACTCATCAGCCGTTTATGCCTGATGCGATTTCCAGATCTCGAGCGCTTTCTCGAGCTTCACTCCTCGCGATGCCTTGATCAGCACTACGTCGCCTTCACGGGCCTCACGGGCCAACCACTCGCCCGCTGCCTCTGGGCTCGAAACGAATTCCGCGTGCACCCCGAGTGCTCTCGCGGCATCAACAATGTGTTGCGCCAGTCCGCGCACGCCTATGACTGCATCCATCCTCTTCTCCGCCATATGCTGTCCCGAGTTCGCGTGCAATTCCGCCCCTGCCGGACCCAGTTCCAGCATCTCTCCGGCGACAACAATGCGTCGTTTCGCTGGCATGGAAGCAAGCGCATCCACCATTGCGTCCAATGCCTTCGGATTGGAATTGTAGCAATCGTTGATGACCGTGATGTTGCCGATCTGGACGACCTGCCCGCGTTTGTCAGCAGCGGAGATTGATGCGAGGGCTGCGACCGCATCTGACGGCAAGAATCCACGCTGCAAGGCAATCGCTACGGCAGCCAAGGCATTAGAGACATTGTGCATCCCTACCAGTGGCAGGTTTGCTCTCTCACGGCAACCGCCGATTACCACATCGAAGGTCGAGCCGGTGGGTCCATGCTGCTCCACATTTTCCGCGCGAACATCTGCGGAGGCCGAGAGACCATAGGTCACGACCGTCCCGCGGAAATCTCGCCCGAACTGTGAAACATATTCGTCGTCGGCATTCAGCACAGCGATACCGTTGGCCGGAAGCGATTCGATCAATTCGTACTTGGCGCGAGCAATATCGGCCACTGATTTGAAAAACTCCAGGTGTACCGGCGCAACGTTCGTCACTACACCGATTTCCGGGTGCGCGATTTTAGCCAAGGCAGCAATCTCGCCGCGATGCGACATGCCCATCTCGATCACCGCCAAGTCATGGCCTGACTCTACCTTGAGCAACATCAGCGGCAGCCCGAAGTGATTATTGAAATTCCCTTCCGACTTCAAAACTCGGAGCCGGGTCGAAAGAACATGCGCGATTGCTTCCTTAGTGGTCGTCTTCCCGGCGGATCCTGTGACGCCAATCAGCGGCTTCCCCCACAACCGCCGCACAGCGCTCGCCAAGGTCTGCAATGCAAGAAGGGTGTCATCGACCGCAAGTAACCCTCGCGTGGACTGCAACCGTGGAAGTTGATCTTTGCACACGACGGCGGCACAGGCGCCATTGTCTAGGGCTTGGTCGACGAAATCGTGCCCGTCCATCCGCTCGCCCTTCACCGCGACGAACAAGTCGCCGGTATGTAAAGTACGCGAATCGATTGAGTATCCTTGCGCCAGCGCATCGCGATTGAATTCGCCGCTTGCTCCGATAAATTCGGCAACTCGCGATAAAGGCAGTTTCATTGCGCTCTCCCCGCATTGGCAGGCAGGGTTGAACAATCGTAGCCTGCCAGCCGCAGGCTTTCGCGCGCGACACTAACATCATCGAACGGAATGGCACCGTCCCGACCCACCTGCACTTTTTCGTGTCCTTTGCCGGCGATCAACACGATGTCCCCGGGATGAGCTTCAAGAACGGCATCACCAATCGCTTTCTTGCGATCAACTTCCATTGTGTATTTTGCCCCGCTACGCTGCAGCCCTACCAACGCGTCGTTCATGATGGCCCGGGGATCCTCACTGCGCGGGTTATCAGAAGTGAGAATCACCATGTCACTGCCGCGTCCCGCTGCGTCGCCCATGAGCGGACGCTTGGCGCGGTCCCGATCGCCGCCGCACCCAAAAACCGTGATCACTCGTCCTTTCAGGCCGGCTTGCGTCACAAATTCCCGGGCTAGGTTAGTGAGGTTGCGCAAAGCATCGTCTGTGTGAGCGTAGTCAATCACCACGGTAAAAGGCTGCGCGCAGTCCACTCGCTCAAAGCGGCCAGGAACGCGTGCTAGGGTTTCAATTCCATTAAGAATATCTTCGTGCTTGCAGTTACGTGCGTAGGCCGCACCCGCTGCAGCAAGATTGTTATAGACATTAACCTTGCCGATCAGAGGCGAGAACACTGGAATCTTGTCATCAGGAAAAATCAAGTTGAAACGCGTTCCTTGGGAAGTGATCTCAACATTTTCGGCGTGCACATCGCCCTTGCTCAGTCCAAAGCTCAGTACTTGTGAACTCCGTTTCTTGCTGAATTTCAGAAGTTTTTGGCCGTATTCGTCGTCCCCATTGATTACTGCCGCACGTGGCGGTTCTGTCCCCACGCCCTGGAACAACGCCTGCTTCGATGCGAAATACTCATCCATCGTGTGGTGATAGTCGAGGTGATCGCGTGTGAGATTCGTGAATACAGCAACGTCAAATGGAACTCCGAATACCCGCTGCTGGGCTAAGGCATGCGACGATACTTCCATCACTCCTTCCGTCGCTCCGTTGCCGATTGCATCGGCTAGCATCCGGTTTAACTCGAGCGCCTCGGGTGTCGTATGCGGAGCGGGTAGGACCTTGCCTGCTACGTGATACTCGATAGTTCCGACCAGAATGCTCTTTCGGCCCGCTGCCGTAAGAATCGATTCAATCAGGAAAGTCGTTGTGCTCTTACCGTTCGTTCCGGTGACACCGGTTATGGCTAACCGCTCAGCCGGATGACGGTAGAAGTTCGCGCTGAGCCGAGCGAGAGCACGTCGCCCGTGCGAAACCTGTGCCCAAGCAACTCCCACTCTCTGCTTCTCCGAGGCGGAATCAGTGATAATCGCGACCGCCCCGGCTGCGATCGCCTGATCGATATAACGGTTGCCGTCGCTCGCTTCCCCACGCATGGCTACAAAAGCGTTTCCGGGTTTCACGCGACGGGAGTCATACTCCAGACCGTTGACGCTCGGATCTCCGCTTTGCGCAAGGATCTCCGCACCGTGCAGGAGATCAAGAAAATTCATTCTTTCGATTCTAGTGGAGTCAGATTTTTTATCAAACTCCGGTAGCCTCGGACGTTCACCCTCGAGTACATGTCTTCGAAGGTTACCTTCCGAAGCGAACACGTACCCGCGATGCCGATGTTACATGCGTTCCAGCCGCTGGGAACTGCTCTTGCGCAAGCCCGCTGCCGATCGCATCAATTTCCAGGCCACTGTCCTGCGCAAGCTCAATGGCAGCCCGCACGCTTTTGCCGTAGAAATCTGGGACGACGATTCCACCTTGTTCGGCGTCCAGAACCACCGTCCCGCTTGAGTGAGCCGATGTCGAATGCGGATCGGAATCCGTAACTCCTCCATTATCAGCCTTCGCATCGACGACAGGTTGGCGCACCGCCGCTTGTACTACGCCCGGAACCATTGCTGCGGGTGACCCGGGAGCATTACCACTTACCTCAGGTTTGAAGTTCGGCACTGGAGGCGTATCTGCGCCTGCTTCCGCTACATCCAGCGTCTCGCCCAGGCGATCCGGAGAACCTTCCTCAAGGTCCTGATCCTTAACCTTTCTCGACGCCAGCATCATCTGCTGCTTTGGCGTGAATTCCACATCGTGAGGCGTATGCATGTATTCCAAGACCTGCTGCGTGATGCGCTGAAATACAGGCGCAGAAATCTGTCCGCCTTGGTGAAGACCGACTGCCGAATCCAGGATTACCGCGACTACAACCGCCGGATCGTTTACCGGCGCGAACCCCGCGAATGTAGCTACGTACTTGGTGTGCGAGTAAGCTCGCGTCGCTGGATCAACCTTCTGCGCCGTCCCCGTCTTTCCAGCCGAGCTGTAGCCAAGTAAGAGAGCTCTCTTGCCGGTGCCATGAAGGACGACGCCCTGCATCATCTGCCGCATTTGTGCTGCTGTCAGAGAAGAGATGACTCGCCGCTCTCCGGTAGGCCGAAACGCGATCGTCTGAGGAGTGCTTTGCGGCTGCGTAGTTGCGGCGACGATGCGCGGCGCCACGTACACGCCGTCGTTCGCCATCGTAGAAATCAACGCCACCAACTGCAATGGCGTGATCCCAATTTCTTGGCCCATCGAAATGGCGGCAATCGAAACTTTTGACCAGCGGCTGGGAGGCTTTGAGAGGCCGCGCGTCTCGCCCGGCAGTTCAATCCCCGTCGGCTGGCCGAAACCGAAGCCATGAATGTACTTGTAAAAGCGCTCGTCGCCCATGCGCAGGGCAATCTTGATGGCGCCCACATCGCTTGATTCCGCCAAGATGTCGGATACCGGCATCACGCCATGCGGCTTGCTGTCCCGTATACGCATGCCATTCACAACAATCGAACCCATCTGGCAATCGAACAACTCATCAGGACGCGTCAGATTCTCTTCCAGCGCTCCTGAAATCGTCACCAACTTAAACGTCGAGCCTGGTTCATACACGTCGCTGACCGCATGGTCCTTCAGCCGTGCCGGAGTGATTTCCGAGGCGATGTTCGGATTGAACGTGGGCCTGTTGGCCAGCGCCAGGATTTCTCCGGTGCGTGGATTCGCAACCACCACCGTGCCCGTCTCAGCCTTGGTCTGTGCCATGGCGGTTTCCAGTTCCCGCTCAGCAATGTACTGGATCTTCTCGTCAATGGTCAGCACCACGTTTTGTCCTGGCTCGGGCTGTTTCTCGACACTGCCGAAATATTTCCGTCGAGCGTCTACAGAAACGAGCATCTGGCCGGGTTTTCCCCGAAGCTGATCGTCAAACTGACGTTCGATCCCACTTAAGCCTTCGTCATCCATGCCGACGTAGCCGAGTACCTGCGCCGCCAGTTCTCGCTTAGGGTAGTAACGCTTCGATTCTTTCTGGAAGTAGATGCCGCGCAGGTTGAGAGCACGAATCCGATCTGCCGTTTCTGCGTCCGCCTTCCGTGCCACCCAGCAGAAGGTTTTTCCCGACTTGCACCTAGCGATTAGTTCGCGTGGGTCTTCTTTCGTGATGCGCGCAATCAGTGACAACGTTCCAGCCAGGTCGGGAATCTGTGTCGGGATAGCAAATGCCGAATCCACGGAAATCGACATCGCCAGCTCGCGCCCTGCGCGGTCATAGATGACACCACGCTTCGCCGAGACTTCCTGCGTTCGCGATTGCTGGCGCGTAGCGCGTTGCTCGTACTTCCCGTATTCCAGGATTTGCAGATCGACAAGGCGCAGGCAGATGGCGACACACCAAAGGACGAGCACGCCGCCTAACAGGTAGAGTCTTATGTTCGTGCTGTTGCGGGGTGTACTCGATGCCACGACTCGATCCTCAGACAAACATGGCGGCCTGCGCTTACAGCGAAAGCCGCCACTAGAAATCTATCCGCGGGTTCAGCCTGGGCAGGGGAGGATGCCTGGCCGACGTGAACTACCGCACAGAAATCACCGATACTGGCGTGGCACTCGCCAAAACCGGAGCTGTGCTATCGCTGACTGTATCTATTCGAATCACCTGACCCGCATCGGGGGATTGCAATCCGAGCTTGCGAGCTAAGGTGTCGATCCGCTCCGGGTCTTTCAGCGAAGCTTCTTCCAGCCTCAACGCATGGTTCTCCTCGATAAGCGCGTCTCGTTGGATTCGCAACGCTTCGTTTTTGTAACCGTACTCAATGGCCTTGAAATGCTGCCAAGCATAGGTCATGACCAGCAGGAACAGACAGCTCAAGGCGATCCCGAAAGAGCGCATTTCATGGCTGCGGTGCGGATCATCCACCTTCACCAGGCGCGAATTATCGATCGACTTGGTGAAGTAGATCTCCGGCGTGCCTGTCCAGCAAGGACGACGCCTGGTCGTAGGAATTCGTACCGCAGAGGCTGCCGCCATTTACGCCACTCCGATCAGTTTTGTCTCGGCTGAGGTTCCTTGGTAAGAAGCGCCCACATACCAGCGCTCCAGCTCCGTTTCTTTCACGCGTGTCTGTTCTTCAGCGCGCTCCACCACTTCCATCAACTGCTCGATCAGTGTCCCTGTATACATTTGTTTTTTCCTCCCCCTTTTGAGTGCCCTACCACAGAGCACCTGAGGGACGTCCATTCCGTGCGGCCAGGTATCTTTACCTTGGCTAAGTTCGTTCCGCCGCTCGCAGCTTCGCGCTTCGCGACCGCGAATTGCGATCGATCTCTTCGTCCGTTGCCGCTACCGGCTTCTTGGTCAGCAGCCTGTAGTGACCCAGCTTCGCGCCCTCGCGGAAAGCATCTTTCACGATGCGATCCTCCAGCGAGTGAAAGCTGATGATCACCAGGCGACCTGCCGGTTTCAGCAGCTGCGGAGCCGCATCGAGCAGCGCCCGCAGTTCGTCCAGTTCGTGGTTTACGTAGATTCGGAGAGCCTGAAAGGTTCGCGTCGCAGGATGAATACGCTCGTGTTTCATTGGCCGGGCCGCGGCTGATATCACCGCTGCAAGCTGCGCAGTGGTTGATATCGGCCGCGACCGGACAATGGCTCTGGCGATTCTCCGCGACCTCCTTTCCTCACCGAATTCGTAAATCAGGTTAGCGAGTGTGACCTCGTCGACCTCATTTACCACTTGTTCGGCGGTCAACTCGGCTTGCGGGTTCATCCGCATATCAAGCCGTCCTTCCGCCTGAAAACTAAATCCTCGCGACGCGTCGTCCAGTTGCAGGCTACTAACGCCGATGTCGGCGATCATGCCGTCGATGGTCCTTGGTCCTTGGTCTTTAGCCAATGAACCGAATGATCCATGCCGCAACTCGATTGTTGGCCAGTCCGACGGTTGGTTTTGGCCAACCACCAACGACGAGCTACTAACGACGCGTTGAGCGATTTTGAGCGCTGCAGGGTCCCTATCGACCCCAATCAAATGTCCCGGTGCGCCGAGGCGTTTTGCGATTTCGAAGCTGTGTCCGCCCAAGCCCACCGTGGCGTCGAGATACGTCCCGCCACGCTTGATGTTTAGAAATTCGATCGCTTCTTTTAAAAGAACCGGAACATGGCCAACTTCCCTGCCACCATGCCCAACCCCCTGAGGGGTGTCTGTTGAACCCTCGTCCACTAGATGCCCAGATCGTCGAGCGTCTTTTCATCCTCGGCCGTGAACGCCTGCTCTTCAATTTCCTGCCGGAACGCCTCCAGGTTGCGGACAACCAGGTAGGTCAAGTTGCCGAGCACCGCAACTTCGCCCTTGATCTGGGCGCTGTCGCGCAGAATCTGCGGAATCAGCACCCGTCCCTGACCATCCATCTCGACCACCTGGCCGTAGTAGTTCACGCGGTCCAGAAACTTCTTCTTCGTAGGATTGAACGTCGACAGCGATGCCAGCTTCTGCTCGATCCGTTCCCATTCCTCGAAGGGATAAACTTGAGCAACCTTTCCGTCCAGGCTGGTGATGTAAAATTGCGCCCCGTACTTCTCGTCGATCACCCGTTTGAACTCCGCGGGGACTTTGAGCCGCCCTTTTTCGTCGACGCGAGTTGGGTGATTGCCGCGAAACATGCGTTTTGCCCGTTACCGGGCCACGGAACCTGAGAGCAGCAACTGCCACAGCAACGAGGGAGGTAAAAGCGGTACAAATGCCGGTCTCAATCGATCTTTCTGGGCTGTTTTCTGGGGTGTCAGCTTCAAAATCCACTGGCGCCTCTCAATGTGTCACCGCTGCCCACGACCGCTACCCTGAAGACCACTTTCTACCACTTTTGTCCACATCCTACGCCTAAACCGTTTATTGTCAATCAGAAAGTTACAGGTTAGGGGCCAGGAATAAGACCTACTCAGGAAAGCGCAATAAATTGTGGCTAACCGATTTGGTGACCACAATTCGTTGCGTTTAGAGACTTGGTTCGGAAGTGGGCAGCGATCGAAGTTTTATTCTTGCTTTCTCAAAATGGGCACATCGCTGTGGAAATTTCGCGAACTATTAGTCCATCGACATGCAACAAAAAAGCCCCGGCTCTCGCCGAGGCTCCTCACAGTTGACGTTGCTACCAGATGAACTTCACACCCAACTGAATGTGACGCGATCCTCCGGAGCCGATCACCGGGTTAGCTACCTGAACGTCGGGTGTAGCATTCGCCCGCCCGAAGCTAGATGGATCCGTTAGATCGCCTCCAACAGAACCAAGAGCAAAGTTCGCGTGGTTGGCGACATTGAACATCTCACCTCGGAACTGGACCCGCACCCGTTCGCTTAGGTTCCAGATCTTCATGACCGAAGCATCCCAATTCATGAAGCCCGGTCCGCGAAGCGAGTTGCGCCCCATGTTCCCGAAAGTGCCAAAAGCATTCGGATAAAGAATCGAACCATTCTGTGAATAGCAGCCACCAGCGTAATCCAGTGCATCCAGCAGGCCCTGAGTTGTTGCTACCGATGTGCAGACTGCGGGCCGCGAGGTGACATTCCCATCGTCATCATATTGAACTGCATAGTATGGAATGGATTCGCTGGGTGACCACTGGAAAGCCAACGGATCGCCCTTGAGGTTCCAACGGTCATTGTTGGCATTTCCTGGACCTTCCCCGGTCAACGTGAGGTCATTGCTGTTGTCGTACACAAGTAGTGGCTGGCCTGTCTGCCAACTCACGATGCTTGTCACTTGCCAGCCTTCCAGCAATTGCCCCCAGCTCTTCTTGGAAGGCAGATCGTAAGTTGCCGACAATGTAAAGCGGTGGCGGATGTCGTAGTCTCCGCTCGCTTTCTCTGCCGCAATGTCAAAGCTGTTCTGTGGCACATAAGCTAGATTGCTCGTGCTGCCCGCGGTATCGATCGCATGGCCGTAGGTGTAGCCGGCCAGCAAATACAGGCCGTGAGCGTAACGATGCGTCAACGTAGCCTGTAGGCTGTTAAACGTAGAGCTGGACTGGTTCCCGAGGAAATTCAGGAAACCAATGTAGGGAAAACAAGGAGCGTTGCCGGTCCCCAGCCCAATCGGCGGAGCGCAACTCGCTGTCATCGGACGCCCCAGCTGCTCGGAGCCGTCATCGATAGCGGGATTGACCTGATTGATATCGACTGTGCTGTATAGGTTTACTCCGCGGTTCGCAACGTAGGCTAACTGGAGAAGTGTTGTCGGCGTCAATTCATGCTGCAGGTTGAAGTTCCAGTTCATAACGTATGGCGTCTTCAGATCCTGATCGACGCCGAAAATGTTGCATGGGCTGCTGGCATCGCAAGTGTTCAATGTCGTGTCATTGACCGGGAAGATTGGGCCTGCCTGACTCCAGTTGATCAGTGCTGGATCTGCGCCGCTGAGAAGGAAGCTGCTGATGTTGCCATTCGCGCCCGGCTGAATCAGAGCGCTCGGATTCAGGTTCAATCCGCCGCCATTAAACATGAACGTGCGAATGGACGGCTGAACATAAATAATGCCGAAGCCTCCACGCAGGATCGTTTTCCCAGTGCCGAACATGTCGTATGCCAGACCGATACGAGGCGAAAAATTGGCGTAGTTTGTCTTGTACGGCTCGTCGATGCCGTAGCCAACCTGCACGATCCCGCGCGACGGCACAAAATTGGCAAGGCGATCGTTAGAGTCCTTAATCGGGAAGGTAACGTCGTAGCGCAAACCTAAATTGAACGTCAGCTTCCTGCTCGCCCGGAAATCGTCCTGAACAAAGAGTCCGAACGACTTCATGCTGACGTCGCGCGCAGAATCTCCATAAAGCAGCCGCCAGGAGCGGACGTTGCCAACCAGGAAATCCTCAAGGTAGTGAAAGTCGACTCGTCCCCGCCCGTAACCCGCGCGGAAATAATCGACACCGCCATTACTGAAATCGCCACCGAAACGGAGCGCATGGCGTCCAGCCGTGTAGGCGATAGTATCCGAATAATTTTCGGTGTGACTTGGAGAGGTAGCGGTAGGCCAGCTCGAATTGCCCCCCAGGTAATCGAAGTACGACGTGCTGGGATTGATGCGCGGAAATCCGAACAGCCGCGGATCAGTAATGCCTGTGTTTAGCCCGTAATCCTTCGGATTCACGTTCGCGTCGAGTGGCGCAATCGTCTCGTCGAAGCTGTTGAAGCTGAACCGGGCGGTATTGACCCAACGCGAGTTCGGAGTCCATGTCCAATCGACGCCGAACACCTGTGTAATTGGTGCGGCATGAGATAGCCACTCCGGCCGCAGCGGTATAGCGTCTTCCTCGATCTGATTGCTATTGGCGTAGATATATCGTCCCGAGATTGAGTGGTGATCATTAGGATGATAGTCGCTCTTAAACACCAAATTGTCGGCGCGATTCACGTTATTGAAGTTGAAGTTGATGATCGTTGGATCATCCGGGTCGGCGGTGAATCCAGGATTGGTCGGGAAATATTTGATGAGGCCCATGCTCAGCGGATTGCAGTTCGCCGGGGTGGTGTCGCACCCTAGTTCATGAACTGCATCCACGATGCTGGAGAATGGATCACCCGACGGATTGCCGGGTGTGGCCAAAGAGACAGTCACCGGCGCATAGGCGTTGTACGGGTTTCCAACTTTGTCTCGTACGCCTTCGTAGTTCGCGAAATAGAACCACTTTCCTTTTACGATCGGGCCGCCAATCGACCCGCCAAATTGGTGTAGCAACAGCGCAGAAACCGGCTGCGGTTCGGGATTGAACCAGTTGCGCGCATCAAATGCCGCGTTTCGGTGGAAGTAGTATCCGGTCCCATGAATCTGATCGGTTCCGGACTTAATCCCGATATTCACCACTACTCCCGGCTTCTCTCCGAAGTCGGCCTGAGGATGTTCCTGCGTGTTGAACTCCTGAATAGAGTCCAAGGGAAGCGTACTGGCCGGAGTTCCGGAGATTCCGGCATCGTTTACGACCGTCTCCCCCCAGTACGCGTCATTGTCATTGGCACCATCGATGACGAAATTGTTGTCGTCAGGGCGAAGGCCATTCGATGTTACGGAATGGAAACCCCCACCCGGGTCCCGCTGTACGCCAGGATGGAGCGCTAGCAGGTTCTGGAAGTCGCGTCCCTGCAGCGGCAACTCATTCACTGCTTTGTTAGACAGCACTCCGTTCAGAGTTGACGTAGTGGAATCAACCAGGGGTGCCTCTTCCTTCACTTCCAGCACTTCCGTTGTTGCACCTGGGGGCAACTCAAAGTCTACCCGGACATCCTTCGCAACCTCGACCTGCACTCCGTCTCGCACAACCTTGCGAAAATTGGGTGCCTCGACTGTGATCGAGTAGAGTCCAGCGGCAATACCCGGAGCGACGAAGTCCCCACTGCTATTGGTCTCCAGGACTCTCTTCACGCCCGTAGCCCTGTTCTCAATCGTAACCTGAGCCTTCACGATTACGGCGCCAGTAGGATCCTGGACTCGCCCACTGATTCTGCCCTGCGAGGTTTGGGCGAGCAGCACGCCCCCACAACATAAGACTGTCACTAAAACGATAAGCATGGTGCGAAGGGACTTCATGGCGCCTCCAGCAATTTGAAAATCAGATCACGTTCGAGAGCAGCGGTTGTTTGCCCCGCGAACAAGTGTTTCTAGTTTTTGGAAGGTTCGGACAGAGGAGAGATCACAGCCCGGATTCCAGTTTTCCCGCGCTCACTAACCGCACTACTTGCTCGAGTTTGTTCCCAACGGTGGAACGAAGCAACATCTGGTTGGTCATAGCGAGCTTGCCCCGGAAGCAGCGCCGGAATGCCGAGAATTCTACAAACTATCTCGCAGAAGTCAATCGGAAAGCCGGAGGGAAACGTTAGTAAATGTTCAGGCAGGTAAGTACTTCGTGCGCGCTAGTAGATCGCGCCGTCTGATTGGGTGCTTTTGACCACGCCGTGATCGATCGAGAGGCCGTAGTCATTGCCACCATCCCCAATCCAGCGTCCAAAATCGAAGTGGGCGCCCGTCGGCGCATGATACACATCAACGTTGCTGAAGGTTACCGGCGTCTGGGGCTTGCAAACCTCGGGGGCTTCGCTTGGCCGCATAAAATAGGCGCCTCGTCCGGAGCCGACAACGGTTCCCTTCCCATCTCCCTCCACCAACACCGCCGACCCTTCATCGATTGCTACTTCACGAGGGCTGCGCGACCATCCATCCTGGATGATCCGGGCCAGGAAAACGAGGCTCCTTCCCATGCGGTCGCGCTTTGCGAAGTGACTGTCGGTAAGCGTGTTCTCCAAGTGTGGCACTTTCAGAAAATCGCGGACCACGGTGACTCGCTTGTGAAATGGATCGTTGAGAACGTCCTTGGACGCGAGATCGGCATCATCTGGCGCATCCCCTAGCGCACCGTAGGCGAACTGTCCCAGCACAGCCAGGCCCGCACTTGTTCCACCGATGGGCTTCCCGGCAGCAATACCTGCATTGATCGCGTCCTGCACGGGTGTTCCCTTCCAGAAGTTGACGTAACGGGATTGATCTCCACCCGCGATGAAAATCGCTTCCGCGTGGCTGATGATTTCGGGAACCTTGGGATCTTGTGCGGCCTCACGCGTAGGAATCACCAGCGTTGCCACCGAATTTGAACTGCACAGCTTTTTTACGTATCCGTTGTATTCGCTGCTGCCACGCGCGCGAAGGATTAGGAAGTCGCCGCCATTGGCTTTATCACAAAGCCATTTGAACGCTTCATCGAGATCTGACCCGCCTCCCATTATCGCGATTCCGCGGGTCGCTTGCGTTTCCTTATCGGCTTTTTGGCCAGTGCGCTTGTACTTGTACGGAGCGCCGAGCAGGCTTGCGGGAACAAGCAGAAGAATCAGGGAGAGACAAAGATTTCGCGAAAGCATCAGGGTTTTCAATCTATCGCGATTTGTGGTCAGCGTCTACCCTGGCAGACGGCTTGCCTCAGCACCTCCGGCGCTATGTTCGCGCCAGTCACGAGTGCTACGACATCGCCGAGTGCTGGTTCTTTTCGACTGAGCACCGCCGCTGTCGCGGCTGCCCCCGCCGGTTCGGCAACCAAGTGTTCCTCCAACAGCAGGTGACGAATCGCATCAAGCATCTGCTTTTCAGTTACCAAGCAGACTTCGTCAACCAACTCACGGATCGCCTTTACGTTCTCTATTTCCGGCGTGCGTGTTGCCAAACCGTCCGCGATCGTGTCACAGGTCTCGGTTTCGACTGCCTTACCCTCCTGCCACGAAAGGAAGTAGGAAGGCGCACGTTCTGCTTGCACTCCGATGATCTTCACTTTCTGAGGCCGTTGCTTGGCTGCGGCTGCAACTCCGCGAATGAGCGCCGTATCCCCCATGGGAACGTAGATCGTACTCACGCTCGGGAGTTGCTCAAGAATTTCTGCGCCTATGGTGGCGGGACCTGCTGGCAAATCTAGGTCTGTTGCATCATTCAGGAAATAGATGGTCTCGTTGCTTTCCGAATAACCGCGAGCTTTGCGGCACGCTTCCGCCAGGTCGCTCGAACCTTGCTCCACAATTTTCGCCCCCAGATCTGCAATTCTCTTTCGCTTGACCACATTCGGATTCTCGGGAAGGAAAATTGTGGCAGAAACGCCCAGTTGCTTGGCTGCATATGCGACCGCCGCGCCATGGTTTCCGGTACTCGAGGCAGTCACTTCTTTTACACCGCCGCGCGACATCCGTGTAGCAAGCGCATAGATGGCTCCGCGCGGCTTGAACGATGCGGTAGGCAATTCGCTTTCTAACTTCAAATAAACGCTGGTTTGCGGATTTGACAGAGAAGGCGCATGCACCAAACGTGTCTGAGGAAGATAACGGCTCAGCAAACTTCTGGCATCGCGAATCGTGAACGGGGTGATTGGCACAGCATCATTTTAGCGTCGGAGCGGAATTCCTGAAGCCGCTAGACAGCCTCGCTATGATGGACCTGTGGTTCACCATCTGGAATTCGCCCAATGGATGCCCGTCCCTTTGGAGCAGGTATTCCTGTTCTTCGCGAATCCCGGGAACCTGCCAAAAATCTCACCGCCCAAATCACGCGCACAGGTGATCGCAGTTCGAATCGTGTCACCGCCAGGTGTTGGGATAGAGAGCGCCACCGTAACCAATCGAGATCCGCTTGCAGGTGAGGGATCCGAGATTGTGACCTCGTTTCGACTCGCTCCGTTCCTACCCATTCGCCGAAGATGGATTGCGCAGATAACCGAGTTCCAGTGGAACCATCACTTCGCTGACATACAGAAGACCGGACCGTTCAAGTACTTTCATCACCGCCATGAATTCACAACGGAGAACCGCGAAGCACAAACCGGCACATCGATTCGCGATGTGATTGACTATGAAGTGGGATTTGGATTTTTGGGAGAAATCGCGAACAAGGTTTTCGTAAGGCGCAACCTGTCGGACCTCTTCTCCTACCGTCAGAAAGCTATTCAGAAACTGCTGGTTATCCAGAAATCCGGTGCGGAGTTTCTGAATCCTGACCAATGACTCTTAATATCAACTCTTTATTGGCTCAACTACAAGCGCAGTACCGTAAGCCAGTACCTCCGTGACGCCCTGCATGATTTCCGTAGCGTCGTAGCGGGTGCCAACCACGGCGTTGCCTCCTAACTCAGCCGCATGTTGCAGCATGAGTTCGAATGCGTCAGATCGCGTCTTCTCGCACAAGTTCGTCAATAAAGTAATATTGCCCCCCAGGATCGTCTGCAAACCTGCGCCAATCGTGCCGAAGATCGAACGCGAGCGCACAACGATCCCGCGAACCACGCCCAAAGTACGAACCACCCGATACCCGTCCAGTTCAAACTGCGTTGTCACCATCGTGTGCTGAATTCCACGTCCGTGCGGTGAATAGCCAGTGGCCATGCGCTCTCCTTTGGCAGTTGCTGTCCGTGCTCAGCAGGTGTAGCTAAATTATTCCAATTCTGCTCGAATCACAAACTCTTCCGCCGAACGGTCGTATTCAATAAAAAGCACGTTAGGTTTGCAGCACACCTGGCAATCCTCTATGTACGTTTGCCTTGAACCGGCAGAGTCGTCCACGCTGGTCTCGTTCCGCTCACCGCATCCAGCGCATTGAAACGATGCATTCACGCAAGCATTGTTACATCAGACAAGCCTCGACATGAAGTTGAGCGAATCACCAAAGTCAGAGCCTAGCTAGACACACACCATATAATTCCACCAGTTCAGAACAGTTGGAGGCCGAATGATCACTAGACGTGGCTTTCTGCAAGCTGGCACCATCGCCGCAGGTTCCACCATTGCTCCTGCCGTGTCGCTCATGGCAGAGGGAAAAAGCTCCCTGCCCTCGTCGATTGCCGCTCTGAAATCCATGAAGTCGGAGGCGAAACCAATTACCCGCCAGGAGTACCTTCAACGTCAAGAGAATGCCCGACGCCTCATGCAATCGAACCGGCTCGACGCCATCCTTCTAATGGAAGGCACTTCTCTCAGTTATTTCACCGGCATCCGCTGGTGGGGCGCAGAACGCCTGTTCGCCACGGTACTGCCCGTAAAAGGAAACGCTTTCTACGTTTGTCCGGCATTTGAGGAAGGCCGAGCGCGTGAGCAGGTCAAGGCCCACATCGGCGACGAAGACGCAGATATCCGAGTCTGGCAGGAGCACGAGAGTCCCTACCAGTTGGTGGCCCAGGGATTCAGAGACCGCGGGCTTACAACTGGTTCTGTAGGAATGGAAGAAACCGTTCGATTTGTTTTTTCGGATGGAATCTCCAAGGTCTCCCCACAGACTCAGTTAAGTAGTGCAACCGCCGTCACGGCGGGCTGCCGCATGAGGAAGAGTACGCATGAAATTGAACTCATGCGACTGGCCGCAAAAGTAACTCTGAAAGCGTATGAGGCTGCCTATCGAGGACTCAGGGCCGGTATGACCCAGTCCCAGTTTGAGGAAATGATTTCCTCGGCACATACGCGGCTTGGCTTCCCAGGAGAAGCCAGCGTTCAAGTTGGTGAATACTCAGCTTACCCGCACGGATCTATTGCGCCACAGGTGATTCACGAAGGAGCAATCATCCTCATAGATGGCGGCTGCAAGGTCGAAGAGTACAGTTCAGATATTTCTCGGACGTTCGTGCTTGGAAAGCCCTCCGACAAGATGAAGAAGGTCTTCGACATTGTGCACGAAGCCCAGCGCACGGCTCTTAAGACTGCGCGCCCGGGATTGGAGTGCCAGGCCGTCGATGCCGCCGCGCGCAAGGTTGTATCGGATGGCGGATACGGGCCTGATTACAAGTTTTTCACTCACCGTGTGGGCCACGGCATGGGCATGGATGTCCACGAGTGGCCCTATCTTGTCCGTGGAAACAGCTTGCCTCTAGAGGCTGAGATGACTTTCAGCGACGAGCCCGGAATTTACATTCGTGGCGAGTTTGGCGTTCGACTGGAAGACGATATGCACATCACTGAAAACGGAGCCGAGCTGTTTACGCCTCAGAGCCCGTCTCTCGAGGATCCCTTTGCAACCGCCTAGCGAACGTGCCTAACGGCTTCTGGCAAGTTGCAATTGTTCCATCTGTTGCTTGACCGCAACAGAGAGCCGCCGGATACCTTCGCGGATCTGCTCCGGTTGGGCATTCGAGAAATTCAACCGCAGATGCCGCATGCATTCTTCCGCAAAGCCGTTGGGTGCATAAAAGGAGTCGCCCGGCACAAAGGCCACGTTCTGTTTCAGTGCCGCCTCAAACAGTTTTTGGCAACTCATGCCCGCCGGCAAAGTCACCCACAGGAACAAACCGCCTTTCGGATGAGTCCATGACGCCTCGGCCGGAAAATACTCTTTCAAAGCCGCCAGCATGACATCCCGGCGCTCACCATATACCTTGCGAATCAATTTCACGTGCTCGTCCAGGAAGTTGTCCTTTGCAACTTCGTATGCAACTGCCTGGGTGAAAGTGGAAGTGTGAAGATCCATTCCCTGCTTGATCTGGATCAGCTTGGAAATCACATCCGTAGGAGCCACGATCCAGCCAAGCCGCAGGCCGGGTGCGAGTGTTTTTGAGAAGGTACTCAGGTAAATCACGTTCCCAATCGAGTATTCGCTGTCGCGCCGCAGGTTTTCGCGATCCAGGGCTACCAGCGAGGGCAGGTGCTCGCCTTCGTATCGCAGTTGTCCGTATGGATCGTCTTCAACGATCGGAACGCCGTACCGCTCCGCCATCAACACGAGTTCGTGTCGGCGGCCCTCCGCAAGAGTCGTCCCGCCTGGATTTTGGAAATTCGGCAGCACATACATGAACTTCGGCCCAGACCGCAACGGTTTTTCCAACAGGTCTGTGCGAAGCCCATCGTCATCACTTGGAACGCTGACATATTCAGCGCCATAAATGTTGAATGCCTGCAAGGCGCCCAGATAAGTCGGCGCTTCTACCAGCAACCGATCGCCGGAATTGATCAGCAACTTGCCGATCAGGTCCAATGCCTGCTGCGAACCCGACGTAATCAGAACATTTTCGACTTTCGCTGACACTCCATACCTGGCCGTGTGGCGGGCGATCATCTCGCGCAACGGAGGAAAGCCTTCAGTAGCACCGTATTGCAGGGCCTGTTCCGGGTAGTTCTGCAGGACGGTATCGCACGCTTCTTTGAAGCGCGTCGTTGGAAAGACATCGGGAGCGGGCAAGCCGCCGGCAAACGAGATCACCTCGGGTCGTTGCGTGATCTTCAATAATTCGCGAATAGCGGAACTCTTCAGTCCCTTGGTCCGCTGCGCGTAACGAGACGTCCAAGCTGTCGACATGCTTCCCTGTCCTCCACCCCTGACTCTAAATGGTCTTTACCATAGATGCTGTGATTTGCGTCCATATTATTGTGACGGAAATCACCGACACGAGGGCCTCCCGAAAATCCATTAAGACATAGACATAACGGAGTAACGATCAGTACGATCAGTGTGCCAGGGGTTTCAGCGGGCCTTGCACGGCGGAGATTCCGGCGCGTTTCCTCAACTCCCCCAACAATGCCTGCGCTGCATTCAGGTACGTCTTCGTGGGATCCGATGGGTCTGCCCATACAGCGTCATAGATGAGCTGTGCGGCTTCCTTCACTTCGATATGTAGTGCCGCTTCTAAAAGGTCAATGCGCTGCTGCTCTTTGTCATAGCAGCTCTTACAGACCGCGGCTTCTTCGAAACTTTCACCGTGGTTGTGTTCCAAGGTGCAACGAAAACTGGCCGCCGCGTTGATCTGTGTGTGTGAGGCGTACAGCTGCGACTTGAATTCCCGCAAGAACTTTTCCCGCTCCGCCTCAAGTGCTGCATCGTCAGGATCTTGTTCGCTCAGCGCAGGTGCGACAGCAACCTTCGCCGACACCGCCAATACGCGCTCGCTCGACTTGCACACCGGGCACACCGTCAAGTCAGCCTTATAGTAGGTCTTGCACTTAGCGCAGGGCAGCCCATACCCAGCATTCTTCACCACGGTGACGGTGTCACCCGTCCGGCGCTCTGGGTAGCGTGCATCCCCTCCCGGCTGCAGCGCACCTTGTGAGGGCGCGCTCGATCCTTTACTCATCTGTGTCGCTTGCGTCGGACTCATTCTGGCGGTTCCTGTGGCAGAAGCTCAGGTAAGTATTCTAGGCGGGTGAGCGAAGAAATCCGACAGCACGCTGGTACATGCCCAAGTGTCGGCTGGGAAATGACTACCCCTGAAGAAGCCCCATGTTAGGGTGTGCTTTGTCCCTTCAACTTAAGGACTTCCTCTTTGCGCGTCCGGTATAGCGTCTGTTGGGGGTCCAGCCGGGATGCGGCCTCCAATTCACTTAGGGCCTGGTCATATTTCCCCATGCTCGCGAGGCAGGCTCCCAGGTAGAAGTGATTGTCAGCATTGGGTTGCAGACGCAGCGCTTCGTGAAACTCCTGCTCGGCAGGCTCCCACTTCTCAGCCTGAAACAATGCGGTCGCCAGGAAGTGGTGTGCCACCGGAGAATCCGGATCGAGTTGGACGGCGATTCGCAGTTCTCGTTCTGCCTCCTCGCCCTTACCCGTGATCAGCAACGCCTGTCCCAGAACGCGGTGCTCCACAGCCTGGGTGGGGCTCTGAGCAATTGCCAGTCTCAATTCCGCTATCGCAGGCACGTATTCGCGTTTCGCCATCAAGGCCTTCGCTAGGACATCATGGCCTTGCGGCCAATCTGGGTTTGAACGAAAGAGCTCCCGCAATTCGACAATGGCCTCGTCGAACCGATTGTTGTCGCAAAGGAGGTTGCCAAGGTTGAAACGCACGGATCCTTCTGAAGGAGCCAGCCGCTTGGCCTCACGATACTCTGCCATCGCTGCTTCCATCTCTCCGAGGTCACGGAGCGCAATGCCGAGATTGTTGTGAGCTTCCCAGAATTTCGGATTCAGGCGAATCGCTTTGCGATAGGCACTAACCGCGCCGGCTAAATCTTTGTTAAGGCGCAGTGCAATGCCAATGTCATAGTAGGTTTCGGCGTTACCCGGATCTCGAACGAGCGCCTGCTGAAAAGCATTCAATGCGGCCGGATACGACCCATTTGACACAAAGCCGAGGCCTAGGAAGCGATAAGCCTCCGCGTTTGCTGGGTCCATGCTCAGAGCCGTGCGCGCCTCGGCAATAGCGTTATCGCCGTCGTCGTAGCGGTAGAAAACGTACGCCAGCCGGCTGTGAACTTCCGGGAAATACGGCATCCGCTCCTTGGAATTTGAATATTCATCGAAAGCATCGTCGAGCATTCCCATACGGAGATAGGCATTCGCCAACGCAAAACGCAGTGCGCCATCCTGGGCTTCTCTCCCAGCGAGGACATCTAGCTCAGATCTTGCCTGTTCGTAGCTCCCTGCGTGTAACTTCGCCGCCGCATCTATGACAACCGCGGAACATTCGTGTGCGGTCGCCGTCACTGGCTTAAGAGATCGCAGCACCGTAATCAAATCGGCCTTTGCGCCGACACTGATCAGGCTCCTTGCGGTCGCGTCCGTGAGGTCAAATGCGATCCCACTTTGCTGCACGAAGCGAATAAGACTTTGACTCTGGACGTCGCTGGCGACCCACGTCGCGAGCTGATTGCAAGTGACAGGTTGAGCCGTTTTGGCAAAACTCAGCGTGGAAAGTAGAAGGCAGGTAAGAACAAGACGCCTCGCGCGCACGAATAACTCCTTTACCTGGGACAATGCTGCAAAAATAAAGCTGGATCTTAGGCCAGAGTAGGTGCCCTTAGTAACTGCAAGCTTAACCAGTGCCGCGTCTTTTTATGACCGGTGAGGAGAACCCGAAAACCGCAACAAAACTTCTTGACGGTGTCAAAAACGGGCGTATGATTCGCCGAACAAAAGATTCTCCTCATAGTGAGCTTTTGTGGAGGCCAATCCCACACCCGCCGAAGACCTCGGCGGGTCCTTTATGTAACAAGCCTATTTCTTTCAATCGATTGCGGTCTTTCGCCCGTTTAATCAGAAACCTTGCTCCACCCGCCACCAAGCATTTGCGAGCTTCCGACACGGAAGTAGCCTTAAGGCATGAATTGTGTTCTGCTTTGCCACGAGCGGTTTGTTTCTGCAGGACAGAAGGTCATCTATTGTCTTGGTTCGTACACGGTGAATCCGGGGAGCTTGAGCAGGAGGGTGGTTAGAATACTGGCGTACATAACCGGCCAATCGGAGAACTTGGCCTCCCGAATGGTCATCCAAGTCTGAAGTCATCCAAAAAGATTGTGGGGGCGTATGCGGAAAGTAGGTATTGCAGTCGCAATCCTGTTTGGCCTGGTAATTGTCGCTGTCCTGATCTTCTGGGCCACGTTCGACGTGAACAACTATCGTGGCCGAATTCAGTCCGAGCTCCAGACTCGCCTCGGACGTCAAGTCAGCCTCGGTCAGATGCACCTTAGTCTCTTTCCGCCGAGTTTCCAGGTTGACAACGTTTCAATCTCCGACGACCCGGCTTATCGCGATCCCAGGCCTTTTGTGAAAGCACAGCAAGTGAGCATTGCCATCAAACTACTTCCCCTTCTCCATAAGGACGTACAGATTGATTCCATCGAGCTGAAGCGCCCCAACGTCGAGTTGATAAAGGACAGGCAGGGTGTCTGGAACTTTTCATCGATCGGCAATAAGAATGCGACCTCCAAGCCTGAGTCAGGTGAATCTGGCAGTGGCGGTACCTTATCACTAGCCAAGCTGGCAATCACGGATGGGCTGGTTGGCATCACTGATCTTCAGGCGGGACATCCGCGGGCGGTTTACGATCATATCGACATAACTCTAAAAGACTTCATTCCCCATCAACCATTCTCCGTCGAGGCAGCAGCACACTTACCCGGAGGCGGCAATCAACTTATCAAGCTGGCGGGAAATGGCGGCCCGATTCCTCCCAACGATCCGGCATCCACACCGTTTCAGGGAACCCTAAACTTGACGAACGTAGCCATTTCCGGATTGAAGCAGTTTCTGAACTCACCTGCCGTGAAAAATATCGAAGGTACTCTATCTGGAGAAACCAAGATCAAGAGCCAGGCAGGAAAGCTTTCCGCGACGGGCAAGACCACAATCCAAAATGCCCGCGTCAATGGACTTGATGTTGGCTATCCCATCGCTGCCGACTACGACCTGAGCGACGATCTGAACGCTTCAATGATGAATATCACCCGCGGCAGCGTAAAACTGGGTCAGACTCCGTTAGCCGTGACCGGAACCATAAACACCAAGCCCACGCCAGCCGACATCAACCTGCATATCCAAGCAACGAACGTTGCGATCGCGGAAGCGGCACGCCTTGCATCCGCCTTTGGCATCGCCTTCGCGCCGGGCACGACTGTGAACGGACAGTTGAGCGCCAACCTCCAGGCTCGCGGAGCGGCCGACAAACCTGCACTGAACGGGACTGTTTCCGCTTCAAACGTACAGATCAGCGGAAAAGACATCGCTCAACCGGTTCAAGTGGAAGCGGTTACGTTTAACTTGAATCCGAACGAGATTCGCTCCAATAATTTCAACATTACGTCCGGCGGGACTACTGTAAACGCGTTGGTTGGGGTAAAGAACTACACATCCGCGAATCCAATCGTGGACTCTACGCTGCAAGCGCCGAATGCCCAACTGCCCGCTGTTCTCGCGATGGCGAAGGCTTACGGCGTAACGGCGCTCGACAAGGTTACTGGTGCCGGGGCGATGAATCTGAATATGCATCTCACCGGTCCGGTGCAGTCGCTGACCTCTTCCGAGGTGATGCGCGCAATGAACGGAAATCTGAACCTGGGGCTCAACAATATTCGCGTAGCTGGAACAGACGTTAGCCATCAACTCGCGAGCATTGCAGGCTTCCTCAAACCGGGTCAAACCGACAAGGGGTTCACCAACATCCTCAAGCTCACTGGAAATGTTCTCGTAAAGGACGGCATCGCACAGACCAATAACCTGCAGGCCATGCTCGACGTAGGAAATCTCGGAGCTACGGGAACCGCGAACTTGGTTACACAGGCTTTGAATTTGAAAGCGAATGCAGTCCTTTCGAAAGCAACAAGCCAGCAGGTGGGCGGAACCGGCATTGGTGGCTACATGAACACGGCGCTCTCCAACAGCCAGGGCGAAATCGTCGTTCCAATGCTGGTGACGGGAACCTTCCAGAACCCACGCTTCGCGCCCGACCTGCAGAGCATCGCACAGATGAAGCTCAAGGGCCTTGTGCCGGATTTGAATAATCCCAGCAGCGGCATCCTCGGCATGCTGGGCGGAAAGCAGGGGACGCAGGCGCAACCCGGTCAAGCCGGTCAGCAAAGTCCGCAGGACCAGGTGCAGAACATGTTGGGCGGACTTTTTGGTAGCAAAAAGAAGCAGCCACCTAAGAAGCAGCCTCCCAAATAGAGGTGATGGGCCAGATCCTCGTCAAGGAGCCCACATCCTTCGCGGTTTTCGACGCGTGGGAAGATTCACGCGCGATGCTTGTCTGTTCCTGACCATATAAGAATCCGCGATAACCCGGCTGCAGAGTACACTTGATCTTGTTGTATCCTCAGGGCGTGACGCGCACGGTCACCGCCGGAAAATCTCCAAGCACGGGCCTCTTTCTCGGGTTAATCATTACTCTCGCTGCTGTCATTGCGTATTCCGTCTACATCACTTCTCAAATTTCAGGGTTGCGCAGGCTGCAGAACGACATGGTCGATCGCAACCGTAAGGACTCGCTTCAACTCCTGCGCATCCAAAACGACCTCAACTCCATCGCTGTCGGCATGCGGGACATGCTGGACAACGATGAGCCCTATCCTCTGACGGCATGGTCCGCGCAATTTGATCGGATACGCGCCGATCTCGACGATGCCCTGCGCGCCGAGGAACTGGTTGCTCCCACTCGACGCACTCCGGAGCAGCGCGAATATCTGCGCTCCAACCTCGCACAGTTCTGGGACGCCATGGGCCGCACATTCGCTCTCGCCCGCGAAGGCAAGGATGCGGAAGCGCGTTCGCAAATTCGGCTTTCGTTGCAGGCACGGCAGGCGGCCCTGACTTCCGCAGTGGCTCGATTGCTCGTAGAGAACAACGAGAGTGAGCAGGAAGCTGCCCTTCGAGTCAGTGAAATTTACGACCGGGTACAGCGGCAGGTCTACTTTTTCCTTGCAGCCACGCTCCTGGCAATTCTGCTCACCGGACTTTACATGATTCGCTGGAACCGGCGCCTGTTCGCGCATCTCGCCGCCCTCTCGGAGCAACGCAGCGAACTCGCTCAAAAGCTCATCTCCACCCAGGAATCGACCTTGCGTTACATCTCGCGGGAATTGCACGATGAATTCGGTCAAATCCTAACCGCGATAGGGTCTATGCTCAGTCGCTCGAAAACCCACATTCCCGAGGGATCGCCATTACGCGCCGATCTGCGCGAGATTGGCGAAATTACGCAGATCACCTTGGACAAGGTTCGTACGCTATCCCAGGCCCTGCATCCAGTTATGCTTGACGAGGCCGGCCTCGAGAGCACAATTGATTGGTATATCCCCACGGTGGAAAGACAAACCGGCATTGACATATCCTATGAAAAGTCGGGAACTCCCTTTGCGGTAGACGGCAATGTCGGTATCCACATGTATCGGGTGCTTCAGGAAGCCATGAACAATGTGACCCGGCATTCCGGAGCTAAGAACGCGTGGGTACGCCTGCAGTTCTTGCCCTCTGCGCTGCGCCTGGAGGTGGAAGATCACGGTGCAGGTTTTGCGGTGAAGAAAACACAGCAACAAGGCATCGGCTTGGTTGCTATGCGCGAGCGCTCCGAGTTGCTGGCAGGCAAGCTGGAATTTCTTACCCCGAATGAAGGCGGCACGCTGGTTCGATTGACCGTGCCCGTGGAAAAACAAGATGCAGTCGTTGAATAAAATTACGGTTCTCCTTGTAGATGATCATGCTCTGGTGCGGCGCGGTTTTCGCCGCATGCTGGAAGACGAGTCCGATATTCAAGTCATAGGCGAAGCCAGCGACGCCAACGAAGCACTCCAACTCGCGAAGGACCTGCATCCGCAGGTCGTTCTCATGGATTGCGCCCTTCCCGGCACCAATGGCCTCGCTGCGGTCCGCCCGTTGCTCGAGATCTCTCCTGACAGCGTTGTGGTCATGCTGAGCATGCACACGGAAGAGACGCTGGTAAGGCAAGCCCTCGCGGCTGGTGCCAAGGGATACCTCCTAAAAAACGCCGTCGATCTTGATCTGGGAAGCGCGATTCGAAAAGTCGCAACCGGTGAAATCGTCCTCGACGAACAACTCGCACCTCCTCACTTGTTGAAAGGAGAACGCGACTACGCGCTGACGCCACGTGAACTTGAAATCTTGCAACTCATCGTCGATGGCAAATCGAACAAGGAAATTGCAAGCCAATTGAATCTCAGCGCCAACACCGTTGCTGTTCATCGCGCCAACATGATGGATGCACTCGGTATTCACAAAACCGCAGAACTAGTCGTTTACGCGATTCGCAACGGCCTGGTGAACATTCCTTGAATCGGCGTTCTTTCCTTTTCGGTTCTGCCAGCCTGGCCGTCGCTTCACAGTTGCGATCACCGCTTGCATGGGGAGCACCAGCGAGTCCAGGCTTCCGCTTTGTGGACGTGACCTCGCAGGCGGGAATCACCTTCCGCCATAATAGCGGCGCCTATGGCGGCAAGCTTCTTCCGGAAACCCTCGGGTCAGGGTGCGCCTTCCTGGACTACGATCGCGATGGATGGCAGGACATCCTGCTCATCAATGGCATGGATTGGCCGGGCCACTCGCGCTCACGCACAACCCTTCGCCTTTATCGAAACAACCGCAACGGCACGTTTTCTGATGTGACCCGGCAATCGGGTCTCGACATGGAAATGTACGGGATGGGTGTCGCTGTCGGTGACTACGATAATGATGGATTCCCTGACATCCTGGTAACCTGCGTTGGACAGAACCAGCTATTCAAGAATACGGGTAAGGGAAAATTCCAGAATGTGACTCGCGCCGCGGGCCTTGGCGAGAGACAAGGCTTCAGCACATCCGCTACTTGGGTGGACTATGACCGTGACGGACACCTCGATCTATTTGTCTGCAATTACGTGAAATGGTCGATGGACCATGACGTTTTTTGCAGCCTGGACGGCAAACACAAGTCGTACTGCACTCCCGAAGCTTACCGGGGACAGACCTGCTGGCTCTTCCACAATCGCGGAGACGGTACCTTCGAAGACGTGACTGCCAGTAGCGGTATCTTCGACAGTAGCTCGAAATCGCTCGGCGTGGTCATGATCGACTACGACCGGAATGGGTGGCCCGACCTTCTGGTAGCGAATGACACCCAGCCAAATAAGCTCTATCGCAATCAACGCAACGGAACCTTTAAAGAAGTAGGCGTCGAGGCTGGAGTTGCCCTCACCACGGAAGGCAAGGCTCGAGCTGGCATGGGAGTGGATGTCGCTGACTTTGACAATTCGGGAAACCTCGGCATCGCCATCACAAACTTTGATAACGAAATGATCGGCTTTTATCGAGCGGGCAAAAACGGTTCCTTTGACGACGTGGCCATCAGCACCGGCGTTGGACTACCTTCCCGCAATACGCTGGGATTTGGGCTTGCATTCTTTGACGCCGATCTGGACGGAGATCAGGATCTGCTCGTAGTCAATGGACATATCGACGATACCGTCCGCAACATACGCGGCAATGTTGGCTATGCGCAGTCGCCCCAACTCTTTCTGAACAACAATGGCACTTTCCACGACGCTGTGGCTGACGTTGGCGATCAGTTTGGTCAACCGCGCGTCGGCCGCGGCTTGGCCCATGGCGACTTCGATCGTGATGGCGATGTAGATGTTCTAATGACCACCAACAACGGCCCCGCATTTCTCTTCCGCAACGATCAGCTCGCCGGCAACCGCAGCATAAGGTTCTATCTCACCGGTACGCAATCGAATCGGGACGCCATCGGCGCGACAGTTCGTATCTTTCACGGCGGATCATCCCAGATGCGCGTGATCAAAGGATCGTCCAGTTACCTGTCGCAATCGGAACTACCCATAACCTTCGGTCTGGGAAAGAGAGATACAGTTGAGCGTGTAGTGATCGACTGGCCGAACGGCAGAACCGAGGAATACAAGAACCTTTCCGCTGGTCGCGGATACAGTTGCATAGAAGGAAAAAATACTAGCCCGATGGATGGTTACTAGTCAGAGATTTTATTCCTGTGCCACTCTATTTCGGCAGATTTGAACTTCTCAACTGACTCCTGATGACTCGCGACCTGCTCTTAGGACTACTTACTCTTTCTTATTCCTGCTAAACTGACGTCGATCTCTACTCGGCCAGGTGCATAATAAGTTTTCCGCGGAGAGTTCCGTGTCGTTTATCTCCCAAGTTTTCTGGCTGGTTGTGGTAAGCAGTCTGCTCTCCTGCTCTTTCGCTCAAAGCGTCTCGCCGCCGACAAAGCCTGCATCGTTGCCAGTTTCAAAAACGCCGTCCGTTAAGCCCAGTCCTCAACCGAAGCTAACCGAAAAGCAAAAACAAGGACTGCGCCTTATCGACTCTGCGTTGACCGAAGCTACCGCCCTTTCCCCCGACATGCGCGCATACGTGGAGTGGCGGGCAGCCAACGGCCTTGCCAAGTACGACGCGAAGAAGTCCCTGGCCTTATTGGAAAGTGCACTTAATAGCACAACAGCGATCGACGCAAGCAGCAGCACACGTGAGAAATGTTTTTCCGATCCCCACTGTCGCATTGTGCAAATTCTCCAGCTAGATATAATTCGTGACCTCGCCAAGGCATCACCTGAGAAGGCAGCCGAATTATCGCTGAGGCTGGATTCGTTCACCAAAGCGCGGCTCGATAGCGAGTTATTGGATCAGTACATTGAGAAGAAGCAGTTGGATAGGGCAAAAGCGATCTTGGATGAGCAGGCAGGGAGTGAGAGTTATTCATACTACGAAGCTGGGCAATTGATGGATGCGATGTCCAAGGCACATCCCGACGAGCGAGTCGCCATCTTTGCCCAGGCTCTCAACAACTTTCAGCAGGTGGCAACAGACATGGAACCCTATTCCAATGACTTTACGTCTGACTTTGCAGCCTTGCTGGTAGGGTTCTGGCGGCAACTGCCGTCCGCAATGGCAATCGATGCGGTGGATTCGATCTTGCATAAGACGAAGGATTACGAAGAAGCATCCTCCAAATCCCCAATGTTGATTAGCACGACAAAGGGCATGGTCAATTTCTCTTCAATCTACGAGCTACGCCTGTTCGAGTTGATGCCGATCATTCGCGAACTTGATAGTGCACACGCTGACATCCTGCTCCGAGAGCATGCCGAGGCTAAGAATAGCCTCATGGAACACCCGAACGGCTTGTATTCCCTTGACGAGAAGTTCGGTAAACCTACCGATCCCAAGGACGATGCACTACCTGGAATCGACATCTCGCCCGTTTTCGATGCAGCGATGCAAAAGGACAACGCATACATGATTCAGCAGGAAGCACGCATTCAGGACCTTGCCAATCAAAATCCAAAGCAAGCGCTGGCTGAGGTATATACAGTTCCGGAACTTAATCAGAGCGGTCGCCACCCGCGTATGAACCTGTTCTTCGTAGTTGCAGAGCGCACAGTTAAGAAAGATCCGACAGTTTGTCAGACCGCACTCAGCGAGATTCGTAAGAGCATCTCATCGCTAAAGCTTGATTCCCAGGCGCTTGAACTACTCCGTGTCGCTGATCTATATATGCAACTTCCAGCCCAAGAGGACGCCATTGAAACCCTGCATGAAACTCTGAAGGTAATTGATGATCTGTACGAAAAAGATAGTGACCTGAAAGACCCCAATCTCGCTTTCAAGGGGACTTGGCCTTCAACCCAGTTCTGGGGCCGTTGCGTGACCATTGCAGCGCGGATTTCTCCTCAACTAGTCGAAGAAATTATTGGTCAGATACAGGACCCGGAGATCCTCTCCTACGAAAAGGTGATGTACGCGAATGGCCTCCTTGGAGCGCCGCAGGTGGACCTTCAGGTTGCACAAAATCACAAAGATTCCGATCACTATTTCAGTGCTCGATAAGTTGCTTTAGCACCCTGTTCGCTGTGCAAACTTTTGCTCAGTCCGCCACGATTGCGCTGGAAGTCCCACCCGTCCAATAACTTATTTTGGAATCCAACTTGCTTCTACTTGGGTTGACGGCCCGAATGGCCGCACCGTACCACCTGAAAGCCGTGTCCAACAAGGGTTTGGGCGGTTTGGAGAATTGGTGAAAACGACTCTCGTCCTATTCTGTTTACTGTGCACGGCCGCCGCATTTGGTCAGGCATTTGGCGGAGCTTTGAGCACTGAACCAATCATTATTCAGCCAGTAACGCATCCGCAGCATGCGTCGCAACTACCCATGCTCCAGGAGCAAAGCCTTTATTACGTTTCTACATTTGCCACTTCTGCTCACGGCGAGCGGCCTTTGTGGGAAGTCGCTTCTTTCGTCCCGGAACCACCTCTGGGTGACACGGCGCGATGGCTACGCGAAGAGCACGCCAATGTTAAGAAGGCCGCGAAGGTCTGGGAAAACCAATAGACGTTGGCATCGCCACTATCTGCGCTCACGGCATTTCAACGGTCTTGTTGGTCGGTCTACTGCTGTGGGACTGCGCTGGCTTCAATGAGCTTTTGTACCGGATCGACGACCTGCAGAAGCAAATCGGCTCTTGGCGCTCGTGCATTCTGAAGCATCGTATCTTGCTGCGTTCTCCACGCCTCAGGAGACGGTGATGCCTTTTCCAAATAATCGAGCGCGAACAATCCTGCAGATCCCAGCAAAGCGAGATCCTGAGAAAGCGGCGCAAGCTCCTGAAGAAGAAAAGACTGGCTGAGCACGGGCCGCAGCTTCGCGTCGTTATCTCGCCACGCTATCAACTTGGATCGAATTTCTCCTTCCAACGCGTGATCTTGGCGGCCTCCCTTTAGATATGCTTCGACGACTTCTCGAAAGTGTCGCGCCGTTTCGCTCTCGGCCGGTGCCACATCCACCAGGCGGTTCAAGGGAGCACGAAAATCCCACGCCCCCTTCACGTTATTGATTCTGGTGTAATCCTTCACCGGCTCGACGACATCAGCCAGAGTGCGAAGTGCGCTTGAATCCTGGGTACCAGTCATGCGCTCCAGCGCCTCCGATACGAACGTCCGGTGCGTGAGCCCGAGTCGCTCCAAGCGCCAGCTCACAAGATTGAGCCGCTCGTAGAGCGATGGCAATTCCTGTACTTCCGCTGGCGACCAGAGTCTCTCCGCAATTGCGGCGTTCCGTGGCCAAATGCGCGAATCAATATTCTCGTCTGTCACCCACTCTGTCCACATGCACGACTCACCGCCTAGTATTCGCTTTTTTTCTTCCGGACTGAGTGTGGCTGCTCCTCCGCTCATTGGCTCAACCGAATAGTGCCGGGCCACAGGCCACATCAAATCGAGGTAATAGCCGAACGACAACAACCCTCGATAGCCTTGGCGCGCTGCGCCAGCAAGCGACTCCTGCCCACGCCAGGTTTGCACGACCACGCTCGTCGGCAAACCGGGGTGCAAAACATCATCCCAGCCCATCATGATCTTGCCGTGCTTGCTAACGATTTTCTGCAGGCGTTGATTGAAATACGCTTGCAGATCCTGATTGTTCTTCATGCCGTGACTTCGCATGAATTCTTGTATCTTCGGATTCGAATTCCACTGCGCGCCACTGACTTCATCCCCTCCAATGTGAACGTAGTCATCGGGAAACAACCTACTCATCTCTCCAAGAAATTCATCGATGAACTTATAAGTCGACTCTTTCGTGGGATCGATGATCGCGTCCGGCCCGCCCGGGTCCACCTTGTAAGGCCCTGGACCACTCGCCAACTCCGGATATCCAGCAAACATCGAGCTGCTGTGGCCCGGCATTTCAAACTCGGGAAGGACACGAATCCCGCGATCATGCGCGTAATCCACCAGGTCGCGGATCTCTGCCTGCGTGTAATAGTGGCCATCCGAGCCCATTTCCTGCAGCTTGGGAAACTTCTTGCTTTCCACCCGGAACCCTTCGTTATCGTAAAGATGAAGATGCAAGACGTTCATCTTTACGGCTGCCATGCCGTCAATATTTCGCTTGAGTACATCAACGGGTATGTAGTGGCGCCCTACATCGATGAGCAGTCCGCGCCACGGAAAGCGTGGCTGGTCGTGAATGTTTGCGGCGGGCACGGCATATCCGCTCGTGGTGGTCTCGACCATTTGTAGAAGTGTTTCCAGCCCATGCAAAACGCCCAGCGGATTCGGCGCTGCTAGCTTTGCAGCCGAACTAGAAATCTCGAGAGTGTAGGATTCATCCTCGCCGAGCTTCAACACCTTCGAGCTGTTTGCCGCGGCGCGTATCTCAAGTGCCGGCTGCGTGCCGGCTCTCTTTTGGAAGAAGATCCCCGTTCGGGCCGTGAGTTGAGCAAGAAATCTCTCCACTCCTGTATCAAGCATCCGATCCTGGGTTCCCACGATTGCAACATGGAATCCTCGGTCGATGATGAATTGCCCCGAGCCAACTTGAATTGCCGCGGGCATCGGCATGACCTTGATTCCTGATGCTGCCTGTGCGAAGCCGTGTGCAGACACAGAAAGAGTCGCGCAAAAACCCAGCAGCCCCAGCATCGCTGCCCGCAGCGTGCTCACTGTTTCTCAGCCTGCGAGCCCTGCAGACGCTTCGCGGTTTGCAGTTCCTGTTCGGCCTCTTGAGCTCGGCCGGCATCCCGATACGCCTGCCCGAGCAAGTGGTGAGTCATAGGATTGTTTGGGTCCATAGTTAGGGCACGCTGCAGGGCGCGAATCGCCAACTCTGTTTCACCTTTCTTTTCGAGAACTTTCCCCATAAGGACGTAGGGTCCTGTTGCGGTCGAGTCGAGCCAGATGGACTGCTGCAATAGGCGCTCCGCCTCGTCGAATTTTTGAATGCGCGAGTAAGCATCTGCGAGTTTGTAGTATGCCGGCGCATACGCAGGGTTGATTGCCAACTCTTTCTCAAATTCCGCAATCGATTCCGGAATCTGCGATTCGAAGAGGTACAACTCACCCAACAGAAAATGCGCCAGCGGAAGCTTCGGATCAGCCGCGACTGCTTTTTGTGCATACTCCTTCGCAACCGGCCCATATTCCTGCCTCAAAAGCATGCGCGCCGTGAACAGGGAGCTCTGTGCGGAGTCCGGTGGAACATTGAACATCTTGGCGAAAGCTTTCTGCGCGTGGAGATAGTCCTTGCTCTGGATGTAACAGATCCCGAGGATGTACGAGGCATCTACATTGGCCCGCGGAAACCAGGTCTGGACTTTCTCTAGCAAAGGGATCGCCTCCGTCGGCCTGCCGGAGAGGTAATACGAAAGTCCAAGCAGCTGTGTCGCCTCGTTGTCAGCAGGATCTTCTGCGATTGCTTTCTTCAGGTAATCACTCGCGCGCGGGTAGTCGCCCTTCTGGTAGTAGGCAACTCCCATCTCGTGCGAAATGCCCTTTACCTCGGGATGTTTTGCCGCTAGGTCTTGCAACTGGGCGATGGCCTCATCATATCGAGCCTGCCGCGCGAGGGTTTGTGCCGATGCGAGAACCGACTGCGAATCTACTTTGTCTGTCTGATTGGAGGGATTGCTCTTTTTCGCCGGATCTTGGCCGACAGAAGAGAAGGTAAGAAGAAAAACAGAAATCAGAACTTGGGTACGGAAGGTCAAGAGAGGCCGCCAGAAGAAGGTTTCAAACCCAATTAGACCACAAACAGAAAAGGGGAGTCTGAACAGACTCCCCTTTTGATTACAAACCAAACCGGTTTAGAAGTCGAAACGCAATGCAAACTGCAGTTGACGCATGGTAGTTCCGTCCTCGATGTTGGTGATCTTTCCGTTGTTGCCGCCTTGGCAGTCGACGCAAGTGTTAGCGCCGTTGTTGGCGCTAAACGCGTAAACCGGGTGATTGAAGATGTTGAAGGCATCCATGCGGAATTGCGCGTTTAGCTTTTCAGTGATCCTGAACCGCTTCACGACTGACAAATCGGAGTAGAAGCCCGAAGGACCATGGAAGGTATTTCGGCCGATGTTGCCAATGGTTCCGCAAGCAGGCAGGGCAAATGGACCAGAGCTCGTGCCCGCCAAGCCGCAGACATCCGTTCCAACAGCAAGTGTGCTTGCGTCAAGGATAGTCGGTACCGGAGTAAAGTAGGTCAGGTTGTGATTGTTGGTATCGATTTGTCCTTTCACGCCAACGTCGAAAGACCCTGACGCCTTATCTGGCCGACATGGTCCAGTATCACTGACTGCGCCACATTCTCCGATGCTGGCAGTCCAAGGAAGTCCACTGCTCCAGTTTGTCGTGTTGCTCAGTTGCCATCCGCCGATCAGGTAATCTAGTCCACGGCTCACATCGCCCGCAAACCTCTTCCCCTTTCCAAATGGCAATTCGTAAATCGTGTTGACAATGAACACGTGATTCCGGCTGAAGTCAACCGGCCCATATGCGACTTCGTGGCTGATCGCGTAGTAATTGTCGGTGTAGCCGTTCGCGTGAGAGTAGGTGTAGTGCGCAACAAACTGCAAGCCCTGCGAGAAGCGCTTATCCACCTTCACCTCAAACGCGTTGTAGTTGCTGGAAGCGTCGTTTCCGTAATAGTTTCCGAGTCCAAAGGGAATCGTCGGGAACAGGGGACGACGATTATTCTGTGGCGCAAACGGTACGAAGTTGAAACCTGACGCCGTGGTGACGTCTGTACCTCCGCCAACCGCGACCGGGTTCACGTCGTAATTGGGACCATTGCCTGCAAAACCATGCGATCCCTTACTGCCGACGTAGGCCGCCTCCACCGACATAGTGTTGGTAATTTGATGCTGCACGGTAGCGTTCCAGGCATCAACCGTCGGCAGAACTTGGGAGGTAGGACGAATATGCGTACCAGACAGGTTCGACGTTAATGGAATGAACCCATTGCTGGGAATGGGATCAAACGCCGTGGCTGGAGCGATAACGGCAGCCGTCGGACCAGCGTCGAGCGAGAATAGCGGAACCAGGTTCCCCGAGCATGCAGTAATTACGCAATTCGGATTCGGTGAACCGGTAGTGAAGGTGCTAGCGTCATAGTTCTGCTTTAGCAGTACTGGAATGTTCTGCGTAACGGTGTGTCCGAAGTTCGAACCGAACACGCCGATGTCATAACTCCGGCCATACCCCATGCGAATAACGGTCTTGGGCGTGAGTTGGTATGCGATGCCCAGCCGTGGAGCAAATGCATTCCACGTGTTGTCTACGTTTCCATTCGATCCGTAAGGCCCGTAGCCTGCAACGCGGATTCCGCCTTGCCCACCGTTGTCTACGATGTTGGCGAAGCCTCCGGCTCCCTTGCCATTGACTGTTTCAGGAAAATAGATTTCCCAACGTAGGCCATAGTTGACCGTCAACTTTGGGGTCACACGCCAGGTGTCCTGTCCGTAGAAGAACCAGCGTTTCTGTCGCTCCGCTGGCTCGCCACCGACTGCCGGATTGTTTACGTAGCGAGCGAAAGAAGTCACATCGCCCAACAAGAAGGTCGCGAGGTCCAGACCACCCGCAGTGGCGTTTGAGGTGGCTTCCGGACTGAAGTTGTACTCGCCAGTTCGGTTATTGTCGCTGGGAATTCTCAGATTCATGGCGTACCGGATGTCGGCGCCAAACTTGATCTGATGGTTGCCCCGCATCTTGGTCCAGTTGTTCACAAACTGGAATTGCTGTTCACTCTCCGTCAAGGGGCAGTTACAGCGCGCGATACCCAGGCCATCGCCAAAGCTTGAGATCACTAGTCCTTGATCTCCGCTGGCTGGGGCCCCGTTATAACCGCTGATCTGGTCCTTGCCCAATTGGAAAGAACCTAGGCCATCCGTTTTAGAATCGCCCGGTATGTTTGCACCCGGAATCCCGAAATCACTCATCGGAGTTCCGCCATCCGGCTTTGCCGTTTGCGGATTGTATTTAAACCATCCGAAACGGAAGTCCATGAGCAAAGTGCTGCTGAAAGTTTTGGTGACGCCTGTAGCTAGGCTGTAGTTATGAGTGTTGGAGCTACCAGACAACCCGAGAAGTCCATTACCTGGGCCTTGCATCTGACCGAAAATGCCTTGGCCCGACAGGCTGAAATAATTCAAGCTGAAGCGGCCGAATACGTTGATGCTTGAAGTGGCTGCGTAGTCAATTCGAGTGTCGAAGGCATTAGCACTGAAAGGTCCCGAACCGGACCCCACGAAATTATTCAGCACATTAGCGTTCTGTGGATCGGGGAGAGCAGCGAGAATCGCTCCCGCTGCGGGCGAGATTCTGCCGATGGGAATCTGGTTATTGGTGAACAACGTACGCCCACTTCCATTCTGCAGATTACCCGTCAAAGGATCGTAAGCCTGTCCGCCGCCCGTGACGCCAGCCGTGAGGTATTCGCTTAGATTGCAGAATCCGGGTGTCGAACTCGTAGCGTTTGTATCCGGATTGCACGACGACTTCACCGTGGCTGTGGGAACAGTAAAGAGTCCACTCACTCCATTCGTCTGACGTGTGCCTTGGTAGTCGCCGAAGAAGAACAGCTTATCCTTAATGATCGCCCCACCGATTGTGCCTCCGAACTGCTGCCAGCGGGAGGGCGGAATCAATCGGCCCGTGACCGGGTCCGCTTGGTTCGGCGACTGCGTGAAAGGATTCCGTGCGAGTTGCGCATCGGAGCGGCGGAAGTAATAAGCGCTGCCGTGGTATTCGTTGCTGCCCGACTTAGTCTGCGCTGTTACGACACTGGAGACTGCTTTTCCGAATTCCGCGTCGTAGTTCTGAAGCGCAACCTTGGCCTCAGTCACCGCGTCCAAGTTTGGATTGATGACGATGATTCCGAGGATCGGGTCCTGATTGTCAGTGCCATCCAACTCAAAGGCCGTGCCGCTGAAATGTTGGCCTTGCGTGAAGATCTGCTGGCTTCCCTGAGGGTTCTCAGTCGCTGCGTGGCTCCAGCCCGTCAATTTTTGTGAACCTGGCGCCATCAGTTGCAGTGTCGTAAAGTTGCGATTCAAAATCGGCATGTCTTCCACGTACTTTTCGTTGAACGTGGTGGCGACATCGGCGCGATCCGTCTTGAGTTGTGGCGCCTCCGCCGTGACTTCTACCGTCTCAGTCGTACCGCCTACCTGGAATTGCAGGTCTACACGAGCCGCAGCGTCTGCGGATACGTTGATATCGCTCGCCTGCGTCACTTTGAATCCTGGCGCCTCTACCTTGACTGCGTAAATATCGGGAATCAGGTGAGTCACGCTGTAGTTGCCATCAGCGTTCGTCGTCGTTTCCTCGGTGGTGCCCTTGCGAACCGAGGTCACCGTAACCTTGGCTCCGGCGACTGCCGCGCCCTGAGGATCCGTCACAGTTCCGATAATGCTCCCGTAAACGGCTTGACCAAATGCCGTCGAAGTAAGGAGCAACAAAAGTCCCAAGCAAATCGTCCATAGCAAACACTGCTTCATAAAAGGACCTCCGCAGGTGCGACTTTCAGTTCGAACTTTTTGATTTGCAAAATGCGTTGGTTATTGGGTTGACGGACCGCCGCAGGCAGTGGGAAGAACAATCGCAGGGCAGACAACTTGACAACACGGCTGGACTCCTAAAGCTAATACAAAATCAGTATTGACTCGACCCCACAAGGTCGTGATTACAGGGACACTAATCCTGAAGGCATGCTGATGTCAAGCGAAGCGACTGAATCAACGCAAGTTATGAAATTGCATAGGGAGTTCATGCGGTCTCTTTGTCGAAATATGAAAAAAGGAATTTCAGTTTGTGTGCCTACTGAACCGACCGGAATCGCGAATCGAGTTCGGCCGCCTTTTCGAATTCTCGCTTCGACTCGTCATGATCCCCCTTTTGCCTCAGCGCCTCGGCAAGATGAAAATGTGCAGGAGCAAAGTCTGCCTTTCGGCTGATGGCGGAGCGAAATTGCGAGATAGCGCCATCCAGATCACCGGCAGCAAGCAAACGCCGGCCCGAGTTAGTAGCGAACGTGGCCGCTTGTAGTCCAGTCCTCTCTTTGCTGATGGTTTCACCCGCCTTTGTCTCTTCTGCAGCTCCCGCTGTGTCTCCTAGCTGACGCAAGACCGCGGCCAGCGTCGTATGCGCTCCGGCAAAGTCGGGCTGCAGGCGGATGGCCTCGCGCAACTCCGCAGCCGCTTCCTTTAAATTTCCTTGTTGTCGCAGAACGGTTCCCAGTGTGTAGTGGGCCTCGGCGTAGTCAGGCTTGATTTGGATAGCAGACCGTAAATGCTCGGTCGCCGGGGCGAAATCTCCCTTTTGCCAAAGCGTTACGCCTAGCGTGTATTGAATGTCGGCCTGCTTGGGATCAAGAGTTGCCGCTTTATCGAACTCCGCGATTGCCTCTGGCAACTGGTCCTTGAGTTTGAGAGCGAGGCCCAGATTGTAGTGCAGCGTCGCGTCTTGCGGAGCTTTCTTTAGAGCAGAATTCAGTTCCTGAATGGCGGCGTCGAAGTCTGCCATCTGTAAATAGGCTATCGCTAGATTTCCCTGGTAATCGCTGTCCTCAGGCGACAGGCGTAAGGCCGCTTCGAACTCCGATAACGAGTCCTTCGCCGCACCCGCCTGTATCAACGCTAGCCCGAGGTTGTTGTGCGCGTCGGGGCTGTTGGGGTTGAGCTCAACCGTCTTGCGAAAGGCAGCTACTGCGCCCGGCGCATCCTCGGCTCGCTGCAGCATCAGTCCCAGTTGGTTTTGTGCCTCAGCGAAGTTCGGTGCCAGCTTGACGGCCGTACGGACTTCCTCGAGCGCCTTATCACTCACTCCCAGATCCTCCAACGTGCGCCCCAAGTAGTAGTACGCCAAAGCGTTCGTCGGATCCAATGCAACCGCCGTCTCAAGATGCCCGCGTGCTGCCTCGAGTGACTTCTGCTCCCAACCGAGCACTCCCAAATGCAGATTCGCAGATGCCATACCAGGCTGAAGGCGCAGGGCCTCTGTAAACTCTTTTACGGCCTCATCTTCCTGTTTGTTCTGCACATGGAGTGTTCCAAGTTCGTCGTGCAAATCGGCGCGGGTCGGCTCAAGTTCCACGGCTCGGTGCATCTCAACAATCGCGCCGGTGAAGTCCCCGCGAAAGCCCAGGACGCGCCCCAGGCAACGGTGCGTTTCACTGTCGTTCGGTGCGATGCGCACTGCCTCTCGCGCTTCCGTCAGCGCTTCATCCAACTGCCGCTTCTGTGCGAGTGCATTCGCCAGGTTGATATGTGCTTGAGCAAAGTCTGGTCTAAACTTGATCGCATTGCGAAAGTGCGGAATGGCGCTATCGACCTCGCCCTGGGTAAAGAGAACCCATCCCAGCGAGTTGTGCGCATCCGGGCTGCGCGGCGCAAGCTTGACGACCCGTTCAAAGAGCGACCGCGCAGTTGCGAGATCTTGCTGCTGCAGCGCGGCCACACCTTCTTTGTAAATCGCCTCCGGACTTGGAGAAGACTTCGAATTGCTCTGTGCCTGCGAGATGGAAATCCACCCCACCACGCACAGCATCACTAGCAGTGTGCGGCGATTCCCAATCAGTGGTTGCTTTTCGGAGGGCACTTGAAAAATATTACTAGAACGCCTCTCTACTCAAACAGTCGGTCAACCTGTAGTTGCCCGGCTTGACCGTGCTCACTGCGAGCCATAGCATGCGAGGAGATCATGATTTCGCTTCCGGCCCTTCGCTTATCCACTCGATTCGGCCACTGGTTGACACTGTGGTTGATTGGAGCATGTCTGGCTCCTGCGCAGACCAGTTCTTCTCCTGCGAAAAGCCAAGCTCCTATCGCGGAGTTTGTCGACACCGCCGACAAGGCAGGGCTCTCCGCACCAATCGTCTTCGGCGGAGTCGAGACTAAGAAGTACATCATCGAGACCACCGGTACTGGCGTCGCGATCTTTGACTACGACAACGATGGCTGGCCTGACATTTTCTTCGTGAACGGGACAACACTCGAAGGCTTTCCGAAGGAGAAGGAGCCTACGAACCATCTCTATCGCAACCAGCACGATGGAACCTTCGTCGATGTAACCGAAGCCGCCGGCTTGCATGCGAATGGCTGGGGACAGGGCGTCTGTGTCGGCGATTACGACAACGACGGCTGGGAAGACATCTACGTCACCTATTACGGATCCAATCGGCTGTATCACAACCAGAAGGGAGCGTTCACCGAGGTTGGTGGCAAATCAGGCGTCGCCGGTTCCGGGAAAGCCTGGGGAACCGGATGTGCATTCGTCGATTACGACCGCAACGGCTTTCTCGATCTCATGGTGGCCAACTATGTGGACTTCGACCTGGCTTCCGCCCCCGCTCCCGGAGAGCGTGTCTCCTGCTTCTGGAAAGGCGTTGCTGTTATGTGCGGTCCGCGCGGATTAGCCGATTCGAAGAACATCCTTTATCACAATAAGGGCGATGGCACTTTTCAAGACGTTACAGTAGGGGCGCACATCGATCGTACCGACGGTCACTATGCCTTCAGCGTTTCTACCTTCGACTTTGACGAAGACGGCTGGCCGGATATCTACGTCGCCTGCGACAGTACACCGAGCATCCTCTACCACAATAATCACGACGGAACCTTCACCGATGTCGCGGTGAATGCCGGCGCTGCGTTTAACGAGGACGGACGCGAGCAAGCCGGCATGGGTTCAACCATCGGCGATTTTGATGGCGACGGGCGTCTCGATATCTTCAAAACCAACTTTTCTGACGATACGTCCACTCTCTATCGCAATAATGGAAACGGAATTTTCTCCGACGCCACGTTCCCTGCTGGCCTCGGCCTGTATACAAAGTATCTTGGATGGGGAACGATGTTTCTCGATTTCGATAACGATGGCTGGCCTGACCTGGTCCTGGTAAACGGTCACGTATACCCCGAGGTAGACAAGTTCCATCTCGGCAGCGATTACCAGGAACCGCGCATCCTTTACCACAACAACGGCAACGCAACCTTTAGCGACATCTCTGCCAAGGCAGGCCCCGGAATTACGACCGCCATGTCATCGCGCGGACTCGCCGTGGGCGATTTATGGAACGATGGCCGCCTCTCAGTCGTGATCTCCAACATGAACGCCAAGCCAAGCCTGCTGGTCAACCAGGTGCGCACTCCCAACCACTGGATCGCCTTCAAGACAGTTGGTACGCGCTCGAATCGCGACGGCATCGGCGCCCGCATCGTTGCCAAGGCTGGCAAACGCGTCTTCGTCGATGAAGTGCGCAGTGGCTCAAGCTACATCTCCAATAACGATATGCGGGTGCACTTCGGTTTGGGAGCGCTCACAAAAATCGATTCCGTCCAGATCAGGTGGCCAAGCGGATTGACTGAAACTTTTGAAAGCCTGGCGGTCGATCAGATCCACACCATAAAAGAGGGTACTGGCACGGAAGTGAACGCAGAGAAAAAGCAGTCTCAAGCCAAGCCCTCGACCTAGCGAATCGCCGCCCGCAGCCCGGATCTTTCCTGACTTCTATGGTGGATGGTCCGAATGTCTGCAGAACGCTTAGCGCGTTCGATTCATCAGCACGGTCACTTTACCCTGATTACTACGGCTGTCCGTACCAGCAATGGCGAGGTCTGGACGATGGTCCCGATCAAAATCGGCGACCACGGCGCGGCCGCCAGGGGCACCCGTGAACAACCCTCCTTGGGTCAGAGTTCCATCGCCGTTTCCTAACATGATCGATACGTTGTCGCTGAATACGTCGGGTGCGGCGATGTCCTGAAAGCCATCGCCATTAAAGTCACCTACGGCCAGCGACTGAATCGCCGAAAAGATGGCCGCTTCGCCCTCATCGAAAGTCCCCTGCGAAGAGAAATTCCCCTGGCCATCGCCTAGCAAGGTTTCGACGATACCACCTTCCTCGATGGCAAAATCTAGAATGCCGTCCTGATTAAGGTCGCCATTCGTAAACGTGAATACGAAGAATGGGGCCGCCACTGTCCTTGCCGCACCGAATGAACCGTTACCATTGCCAAGTAATACGGCTACTGAATCAACGCTCGCTCGGCTAGAGAACGCAATGTCAGCCTTTCCGTCACGATTAAAGTCGCTGGTGAGCACCTGAAACACGTTATCCACATCCGGTCCGACCTTCACAGGTGCTGCGAACCCTCCGTTGCCATTGCCCAGCAAAATCGAGATTCCTCCCACACCAACGTTTGTGCCAAAATCCGCAACTGCGAGATCTTGGTTTCCGTCCCCATTGAAATCTCCTGCGGCAACAAAGTCTGGAAAGTCTCCAGCTGGAAAGTTCACCGCCGGAATAAATGTCCCATTTCCCCGGCCCAACAGCATGGATACGCTTCCCGGATCGCTGGGATATTTCCCGAAGTTCGCGGCGACAATGTCCGCGTGTCCGTCATTGTTGAAATCGGCGGTGGCCAATGACAGCGGATTATTTCCCACGCCCGCCACCCGTTGGTTTGCGAACCCGCCACCAGGCAGGCCCATGAGAATCGATACTGTACGCCCATCCTGAGAATTGCCGGCGTTCACCGTCGCGACGTCGGCAATGCCATCCTCGTTGAAATCGGCAGTCACGATCTGTGTTGGGCTTGCATTGACGCGAAAGCTGGGAGCATCCAGAAACTTTCCATTGCCGCGACCAAATACCACCGAGACCGTGTTCCCGTCTTCGTTGCTGGTTACGAAGTCCACCCGGCCATCATGATTAAAGTCGCCAGTAATCACCGCCACGGGTGTGCGCCCGACTGAAGTATTCGTGGGCGCACCAAAGCTGCCTTGGCCGTTTCCCGGCAAAAGGGCGATGGTAGAAGTATTCGGGTTGGCGACGGCGAGGTCGAGCTTGCCATCGGCGTTGAAATCATCAATGGCGACATAAGACGGGAAAAAGCCTTGCGCGGGATTTCCACCCGACGCGACCGTGAAAGTCGTGGGTGCCTGGAAGCTGCCATCGCCGAGACCCAAAAGCACTGACACCTGGTCCGTCAGAGAATCCGTTACCACAACGTCTTGCTGCGTGTCTCCATTTACGTCGGCCAGGGCTACTCCAATAGGTCCTCGGGCAACGGGGATAAATGTAGCGGGACCGAAGTTGCCATTTCCTGTGCCAAGAAGAATCGCTACCGTATTCCCGTTCGGACCGGGATTTCCTCCGCCCTGATTCGAGTTCGCCACCGCCAGATCCTGCTTGCCATCATGATTGAAGTCCCCGACCACAATTCCAAGCGGGGCACGTCCGACCGTCAGCGTCGATCCCGCCTGAAAATTGCCACGCCCGTTACCGAACAGAATCGAAATATTGTTGGAAACGAAGTTGGCTACCGCAAGATCCACATGACTATCGCCATTGAAGTCCCCAGTTGCAAGAGCTGCCGGAGTGTTTCCGACGACAAAGGTACGAGGCGAACCGAGATTTCCTTGCCCGTCGCCTAGCAGTATTGAGAGGCCCGATAGCGTTGTGACTGCAACATCCTGCTTCCCATCTTCATTGAAATCTGCGACCGCAGCCGCGGTTGTTCCAATTCCGCCGGAATCGAATAAGAGAGGCGCCTGGAAACTGCCGTCGTGATTCCCGAGGATCACGCTGACAATAGTGAAGTTCACCGTTGCATTCGGAAGCACGAAATCAATTTCGCCGTCACTGTTCAAGTCTCCGGCGGCGAATAGCCTCGGTAAATCGCCAGACACGTAATCGCGATGCGCCACGAAGGATGGGCTCGATTGAGCGGAAGCAATTGTGCTTGCAACGGCTAAGACGATGAAGGCAAGAAATCTGTCAAATTGCGGAATGAAGTTGCGCATCCATGTACTCCACATTTGTGGGGATGAAACCTGATTGCGAGCGCAAGGAGATTACACAAAGCACTGGGAGTGTTTGTCACCGGCGCGTCAATATTTGGAGACAGGACGTGCTTGAATTGGCCCGGGACCGCGTGCACTCGTGAAGTAGAAGTACGATTGTCGCTACCTAGTGGTTGGCCGGGAACATACCCATAGCGATAAACCGGGTAATAATCGCCGCAAAGAGCGTACCGATCACAAACAGTGCCTTGCGGTATCGTTGCCAAACTTCACGAAATCCCGACGCCTGTGCAAATATGTCCGCCACATAGGCAGTGCAGTATGCAACATTCGCAACCACAGCTAGCAGGAACAACCCAAGGCAGAAATCAATGGTAATAGCGGACCTCGACAACGGATACGCAAGAGCGAAGTAAGTAATAACGATGGCAGCAAGCACGAGGTTGTAAATAATTCGCCAGGGCTCCCAGAACTTGATCGCATCCGTTGCGTACTCGCGCAGATTGCTTCTTTCCATCGCAGCGGAGTATACACGCGAAAGTTCGTAGCAAATAGTCCTGGCTTATCTCACCAGCTTTGCCAACGCCTTCTCTGCCTCTTCGTGCAGGTCAGGAGGAGCGCCATACAGCACGCGGACGGTTTTACCCGATTGATCGAAGAGAAACATCGTGGGCACAGATGTGATATCGCCGAAGGCGGTGGCGGTAGTCGCATCGGTAATCGCCCAGTGTAAGTCGGGGCTGAGTGAGTTTGCCATTGATCGTATCTTGTCTTCGGGAGACTCCACCGCCAGCGCGACTACCGCGAGTTTGTCTCCATAGGTCTGCTGCAGCTTGCCAAGCCATTCCAGCGTTGATCGGCAAGGTGGACACCAGGTTGCCCAGAATTCAACCAACACAACCCGCCCCGCTAACTGGTCGCTCGTAAGCGGATGTCCCGCCAGATCCGTCAGCTTGAACTTTGGTAGTGTCGCGATCTCACGGACACCAGAACTGGCGCTGGCGTGCTCCTGGGCCACGATATCTTTCTTGCCCGCGAGAATCAGGTCAATCATACGGATCAGGTCAGCCTTGAATTTCGCCTGATTATCGGCGTTGCGCCAGGGAGCATAACGTCCGGTACCTTCGACCTCGCCGAAGTACCCAAAGTCGCGAGGCACCGCAACGAGTACATCATCCACAAAAACTGCCGGGTAACCTTTGACTCCGTAGCGATCGGCGAGCTTCGAGGCGCCGAAGTTTTCATTAATAAACGTAACCTGCCCCGGATACTTTGCCGCCACTTCCTGTACCAGCAAACTTGCTGGGTCTGAAATGTTTCAAGTGTATGGCCAGCGCACAAGCGTGATATCCACCGTTTTGCCGGAAGCACGCTGGAGAAGGACGGCCGGCTTTTGCGCAGCGTAATAGGCGGGCAGAACCTGATCGAGAATGATGCGTGCACTTCTCCACTCGTCGGCGGTAGGAGCAGAACCATCAGCATGCGCAGTGTAGGACTCGGCTCGTTCCAGGAATAGCTCTGCGATCGATTCATCGGAGGAGGCGGAGCCAGCCAGCTTTCGCCGGGTGTCGGCGACATCCTGCTTCACGCGAGCTTGTTGCGACGCATCGAGCGGCTGCTGATCGAGCATCCCGTAGTTGCGCAGCGCCTCGAGATAGATGTAGAGACTTCCCGCGTAAAACTTTGAGGCGTCCAGTTCCTCTGCCAATTTGATCGCCGAATTAAGTGCGATGAAACGGCTGTGAAGATCGATTGATTTAGGAGGCTGGAACTCGGCATTTGTTTTTTCCTGCAGCTTCTGCAACTCAGGCAAGAACGAGCGCAGTTGGAAACTCGGTGGCCGTGAAGTGAGATTGAGAGAAGTACAAAAGACTGCGAAATCGGCTTCGCCTTCCGCCTGCCCGACATACAAGAGTCCATCCTTGGGACCATTTGCGGTAGCGAATCCTCGTCCTCCTTCCAGCAACGGAATGGCTCGGCCCTGTGCGGCTTGCGCCAAGGCGCGTACTGCCAGCGGAGCGTTCTTCCAATCGCGGGTGTGTGTCTCCAGATCTTGTGCAGTAAGTCGTAGGCTGACTTTGCCCCACTGTGACTCGAACGCGGGAAGGCCACCTTTTTCAACTTCGGACTTATCCGCGCCTCTGCGAGCGGCTCCGAGAAGATTCTGTGCCCGACCGAGCTTTTCTAGGCTGAGATAGATTTGGCCGGCAGCGGCCGCGTCTCCAGCTTCCTTCAGGGTGTTATCAGCCGCCGATACGATGTCCGCAAGATCTTTGTCCGTGACCGGCTTCTCTTTGATGGTCTGTTGGAGCCGTGCAATCTCCGCTTTCATTTGCTGTGCGGCAGGAGAAGATGCTCCGAAACCAGTTGAGTTGTTTTGGCAAGCCGACGATGTACTGAACACGGAGACGGCGGCGCAGACCAGTGCGACGAACGCGAGGCGAGCTCTCATTTGGCGATCCTAAGACACAGACGAGGAACGAACGCTTGAGTTAGCCAGGAAACAGCACAGCCGCAACGCAGCGCTGTTCGAATCCGGAACCGTACACCGGATGTCCCACACTAGGCCCTTGCACATAACATGAACAATAAGGTGATCGTTACGCCTGGACAGGCTACGAGGACAGCACACAACTATCCGCTCAATTATGATGCTCCACAAATTCCCAATTACTGAGGCAACAGCACGTACAGCGGATCACTCACCGGGGTATTCAATAGGTCCGTCGCAGTATTCGCGATTCCGCTTGCAGCATCGAGTTCTGCCGGAGGACCAAAGCCCAGCAATTCCGCACTCGAAGAGTGAATCACGCCTTGCACCAGTGTGAAACTGCTTAAGCCTGCAACTTCGCTGAGCGCCGGCACAATGGAGTCGCTCTCTTGCCCGAAGATGGTCGGCCAACCTGCGGACGTCAGGTTGTCGGCTAGAGAATCGCCTCCACAAACAAATCGGATGTAAGCGGCTACCGGAGAAGAATCTAATCCGTCGAGCTGGCTCTGTGACTCCAAACCCTGGATCATCGCGGTCGGAAGGGGATGCGCAATGGGAGTCTGCAATTTCTTCAGCGCGGTGCTCAGATTGCCTCCAAAGCCATCGCCCTGCAGATCACCGACTCCACCACTTACCTTGGTGCCGTTCGTAAATGTGACCGATGTAAAGCTCGGGCTTCCCGACAGCGCCAGGATTCCGCGAACGCACTGGTTGTCATTATTAACTAACTGTGTTGCCAGTGGAGACCCCCAATGCGGTGTCGCGATCGTAATCACTTTGTGGACCATGCCCAGCGCGAATGTCGTATCTGCGTAGAACTGTTTCACGAAGGGAAATGACCGCGTAATGTCTCCACCCATGCTATGCGCAAGAATGTCAGCCTGCACGGCCGCGACCGGTACGTTGCCTGGATTTGTTCCCGACCGAAAGGTATTGATGAATTGACTGACCTGCTTGAGCACACGTGGGGCGTTGTATGCAAAACCCAACGAACTCGCCGGGGAACCGGCCAGGCTCCCAATAGCCCAAATTGGATAGGACGGTGAATAGGAGAGAATCTGACCTCCGATAACTGCGGAATAGTCCGTTATATTCACCGAGAATCGCGGGTCTGTGGTGAGCGGACTAAAGTCGCTCCACGATTGCGCGCTACCCCAGAGCCCGTGAATCAGGACGAGCGGCGGCCGCAACAGAGTCACCGTCGTGTCCGACATCGCCTGTGTATTGGGCGCTTCCGATTGCAATGTGATCGATCGTTGTGACGCGCCTGCGTCCTGTCCCTCGGGCCGGGGAAAGTCTATCGGCGCTCCATAGATCGCGAATGCCATTGGCCCCCGGCTGGTCGCAACTGCTGTGACGATCAATTGGCTCGAGGTGAAAGTCGTGCTGCCCACCGGCCCAAGTCCACCGTCTTCCGCCGCCGACTGGCTCCGTTGTCCCTGATCATTGATTACCGTAAGCGTGAACTGTTCGCCGGCAGCTGTCGCCGGAATTCGCAACACCAGTTCGGTGACTCCGTCTGCGGCAGTGCCGGAAACCGCGCGTCCTCGCGTAGCCAGCGCATTCACATTTGTCGTCACGTGCGGACCGCTCAACAACGACGGCACCGGGTCAAGCAGAGTTATGGTCTGAGCGCTCGCAGTCAGTGCGCTGAAGATCGTTAGCAACAATGCAACTCGATAGAGCTGCGGTTTTGCGGATGTCTGCTGACCATGTACCACGGCAACCTCCGGAGAAACCAATCCGAGATTCCTCAATTGGAAGGGAGTCACGGCTGAGTTCCGGATATTTATCACACCCGAACTGCTACGACAACTGTGAAAGAGGGGAGGTTGTGTCGCCCCCATTCTCGTTGGTTAGGTTGTCCATGACTTAGTGGTCATTTCCCGATTTGCGCGATGTAAACGTCGAAGGGCTGCAGGATTAGCGGCTCAGACAAGCTCTTCGTCGCCGGATTGCGCAATGTGGTCAACAACGTTACGGCACTCTTTGAGGAAACCTGTAATGGCGTGGTATCGAGGGCAAACTTCTGCGCTGCCGGAGACATGTTCAGCACAACGACAACCGTTTCGCCTTTGTATTTCCTCCCGTACGCAAGAACATTGTTGTCCATCTGGTTCAATGGAATGTAGTCGCCATCCAGCAAGGCTTTGTTCTGGTGTCGAAGCGCGAGCAGCTTTTGATAAAAACCTAGAACGGAATCGGGATTCTTTTCTTCGCTCGCAACATTGTGCGTTTTGTAACTGGGCGGTACTGGAAGCCATGGGGTCGCGCTTGAGAATCCCGCGTTCTCGGTTGCGTTCCATTGCATCGGCGTACGTTCTCCGTCGCGTCCTTTCTCCGCCGGCCAGCCGATCTTTCCAATTGGATCTTTTACGTCTTCCTTCCGCTTGGGATCGTTGTTCTCCATTCCCAACTCTTCGCCGTAATACATGATCGGAGTTCCGCGCAGGGTGAGGTAAAGCCCCGCCATCAGCTTGGCAATCTCGTCGTTGTGCTTGCCGTCGCCGTACCTGTTATAAGAACGCGCGATGTCGTGATTCGTGATCACGTAAGTTGGCCAGCCGCCCGAAGAGTCTGCCCAGGCAATTTGCCTGCGGAATTCCGGCGCGGATACCTTGTCAACCTTGGCAAACATCAGGTCCATCGGCATCTGCAGTTCATCGCTATGTTCGCCGTAATACTCCTTCAATTCTTCTGCATTCTTCGTCCAGGTTTCGCCGATTAACACAGCATTGTTCTCATCTGCTACTTTCCG
>Ga0066903_100000046_pt1 | contig 48071 bp, 39 predicted proteins | sample PanSoiMetaGPlot1_FD_67491 | JGI IMG/M metagenome (GOLD analysis project Ga0066903, IMG submission 67491) | Tropical forest soil microbial communities from Panama analyzed to predict greenhouse gas emissions - Panama Soil - Plot 1 (version 2) | ecosystem: Environmental > Terrestrial > Soil >... | reverse complement strand
CGCAAGACGTCGGGCGTGGCCCGAGCCGGCTCCGCCCCGCGCCGAAGCAGGGCGCGCACGCGGGCCAGAAGCTCGCGCAGGCGGTAGGGCTTGACCAGGTAGTCGTCGGCGCCGGCATCCAGCCCCGTCACCAGGTCGTCCTCCAGCGCGCGCGCCGTCAACATCAGGACGCGCGCCCGGTTGCCGGCGGCGCGCAGCTGCCGGCACAGCGCGTAGCCGTCGCCGTCAGGCAGCATGACGTCCAGGACCACCAGATCGAAGGGGCCGCCGTCGATGGCCGCACGCGCGGCGGTCGCGCTGGCCGCGTCGGTGACGCGATAGCCTTCCTCCTCCAGGTTGTCGCGCAGGACCACCCGCAGGTTCTCGTCGTCTTCGACGACTAGGACGCTGGGTGGCGGCGTGGCGGCGGAAACCATAAACGAAAAAGCGTTCCCGAAGGGTCGCTCTGCTGGATTGCGATGGTACCACCGTGCAGCGCCATCACGCGGCGGCACAGCGCCAGCCCCAGTCCCGAGCCGCGCGCCCTCTCGCTGCCCTGGCCCCGATAGAAGTCCTCGAACACGCGCTCGCGCTCGTCGGCGCTGATGCCAACGCCGTTGTCGCCGAAATCGACGGTCAGCGAGCCGTCGGGACCGCGCCGGATCTGCGCGCGGATCTCGACGGGGTCGCGCTGGTTGTAGTTGATGGCGTTGGCCGCCAGATTCCGCACCAGGAGCCGCAACAGCTCGGGATCGGCTTCGATGGCCGCGTCTTTCTCGTCGAGGTCGAGGTGGAGTCGCAGCGATCGGCCGGCACGCTCGGCCGCCTCGTCGCACACCCCGGTCACGAGCTCGCTCAGTTGCAGCGGCTCGGGCCGCGGCGTCCAGCGCCCGCGTCCCATCCGGTTGAAGCTGAGGATGTTCTCGATCAGGAAGCTCATTCCATCGACGTCGCGCAGGAGGCGCGCCGGGTAGTCGCGCACCTGCTCCAGGTTGTGCGTCCGGCGCACCAGCGTCTCGGCGATGGCGCGCATCGAAGCCAGCGGCGTGCGCAGCTCGTGGGACACGCCAGCCACGAACTGCGCCTTGATCTCGAGGATGCGCTGCCGGCGGCCCTGCAGCGCGATGCCGAGCACGCCGATGGCCAGCGCCATGCCGCCGCACAACGCCAGCAGACCCAGCTTCACGAGGTAGCGTCGCTGGATGGCGGCGCGCGCCGCGCCGGCGGCGGCAGAGCTGACGCCGATCTGCAGGTCGTCCAGCGCCACGGCGCGGTTTGCCGGGACGCGCACGTCGATCCGATCGCCCGTCGCCAGCAAGCCGCCGCTGCGCATGCGATCTGCCGTTGCCGCCAGGATCGGCGCCAGGTCGACCACCACGCCCTCGGCGCCGCCGGCGGCGGGCTCGAGGTACCAGAGCGCGGGGCCGCCGCTTCCGTCCAGGTTCGGGCCCGGGGCGAGCGTGGGGCGGTCGACGCGCGCGGGGAGGGGCAGGGGTGCGGACACCACTTCACCCAGGCGCGACCGGAAGTCGGCGGCGGGCACGCCGGCGCGGTCGGCGGCGGCGAGGATGTGCTCGCGCGCGAAGGCGGCGTCGGCGGGGCCGAGGTCGTGAAGGTGGCCCAGGAAAAAAGGCATCAGCCCGTCGACGCGGCGCCCGCCGACGACGTCCAGGCCCGTGCGCAGCAGGGCGGTCAGCAGCGGATCGCCCGGCGCGAGCGCGCAACCATCGACCAGCGCCAGCGAGGAGGCCAGCTCCTGCTCGACGGGCAGCGCGTAGCGGGCGCGGTCCTTCACGATGGCGTCGGCTGCGGTCCCCGCCGCCGCGCCTTTCGCGCCCCGGCACGCCGCGTGGAGGCGCGCCCGGCGGGTCCACTCAGGATCGGCGCCATTGCCAGGCCGCGCGCGCTCGACCAGGTCCTTATAGTAAGCCTCGATGGGGGTCCCGAGGCCCGAGGCCCGAGGCCCGAGGCCCATCCCCCCTGCCGGACCCAGCCGCGGCACGAGCTGGCTGCCGCCCTGGCGCCGGTAACAGCCGTCGCAGCCCCGCAGCGGGTTGGCCAGCGCCGCATCGATCCGGTCGCGCGCGTCGCCGGCGCGCCCCTTGAGGGCGGCGGCCAGCTCGCGGCTGGAGATCTGGACGGCGGCGGCGCGCCGATGGTCGATCGCGACCAGGGCGTCCGCGCGTTCGGCCGCGATCATTTGATGCAGTGCGAGCAGTCCCGCTAGGATTGCCGCCAGGGCGGCGGCCAGGATCAACGCGAGAGCGGCGGGTAGGCGGGGCAACATCTTGGGAGCGATTGTGTCCGACCGCGCGGGCGCCGCGGATCATGAAATCATCATGTGAGACGCCTCGATCGCCGCCATGAGACTTTCGTGATGAACGGATGCCCACCACGTGACCCCGGTGAAGGAGGGTCGTCCGGCAGAATGGCCGTCATGAAAAGACGATCTCTCTTGCTCGTCCAGGTGATGGTTTTGCTGCCGGTTCTGTGCGCGTCGCTGTCAGCGATGGCGGAAGAGCGCCCCGTCCCGGACGATCGCACGCAATCGGCCTACTTCGTCGTCACCAGCGAAGGGGCGGGCGCCGATACGCTGCCGCTGAAAGAATCGCGCGCTGACATCCAGGTGGCGGGCGTGATCGCGCAGGTGCGGGTGACGCAGGTGTACCGCAACCAGGGGTCGCGTCCGATCGAGGCGGTCTACGTGTTCCCCGGCTCCACGCGCGCCGCCGTGTCGGCGCTGCGCATGAAGATCGGCGACCGCACGATCGAAGCGGACGTCAAAGAGCGCGAGGCCGCGCGCGCAAGTTACGAAGCGGCGAAGGAGGACGGACGGACGGCCAGCCTGCTGGAGCAGCATCGGCCCAACGTCTTCCAGATGAGCGTCGCCAACATTCTTCCCGGCGACACCGTCGACGTCGAGCTGACGTACAGCGAGCTGCTCGTGCCGACCGACGGCGTGTACGAGCTGATCTACCCCGCCGTGGTCGGACCGCGCTTCACCGGCGAGTCGACCCGGAGCGAGAGCTGGACGCAGAACCCTTACCTGGGTGAAGGCGCGCCCGAGCCCTACCGGTACCAGCTGGCGGTCAACCTGCACGCCGGCATGCCGATCCAGGAGATCGCCTCGCCGTCGCACAAGGTCGCGCCGCGCTTCACCGGCCAGGACGCCGCCGAGATCGCCCTCGGCGCGCCGGGCGACGGCAACCGCGACTTCGTGCTGCGCTACCGCCTGCGCGGCGGCGCGATCCAGACCGGCCTGCTGCGCTTCGACAACCGCGACGAGCGCTTCTTCCTGCTGATGATGCAGCCGCCGGCGCGGGTGGCGCCGCGCAACATCCCGCCGCGCGAGTACGTGTTCATCGTCGACGTGTCGGGCTCGATGAGCGGGTTCCCTCTGGATGTCAGCAAGCAGCTGATCGGCGATCTGCTGCGCGGGCTGCGGCCGACGGATCGCTTCAACCTGCTTTTCTTTTCGGGCGGCAGCTATCAGATGAGCGAGGAGAGCGTGACCGCCTCGCCCGAGAACATCGCGCGGGCGGTGCGCGTGCTGGCCGATGTGCGAGCGGGCGGCGGCACCGAGCTCTTGGGCGCGCTGAGGAAGGCGCTGGCGATGCGGTCGTTCGAGGGGACCTCGCGGACCTTCGTCGCGATCACGGATGGATTCGTGTCGGTCGAGTCGGAGGCGTTCGAGCTGGTCCGGCAGAACCTGGGTCGGGCCAACTTCTTCGCCTTCGGCATCGGGTCCAGCGTGAACCGCCACCTGATCGAAGGGCTGGCGCGCGCCGGCATGGGTGAGTCGTTCGTGGTGCTTCACCAGGGCGAGGCGCCGCGCGAGGCGGCGCGCTTCCGCAAGATGATCGAGTCGCCCGTCCTGACCGGCATCCGCCTCGACTATGCGGGGATGGACGCCTACGACGTCGACCCGACGGCGATCCCCGATCTGCTGGCCGAGCGGCCGCTGGTCATCGTCGGCAAGTACCGGGGCGACGGTCGCGGCACGGTCACCGTGCGCGGGACCTCCGGCGACGGACCGTTCGAATCCCGGCTGCAGGGTGCGGCGGCCGCCGACCCCGGGCTGGGCGCGCTGGTCCACCTGTGGGCGCGCCGTCGGGTGGCGGAGCTCGGCGATCGGGAGACCTTCGGCGGCGGCGCGCAGCACGACCAGATCGTGGGGCTGGGCGTTCGCTATCACCTGCTGACCCAGTACACCAGCTTCGTCGCCGTCGACACCATTCGTCGGCGCGGCAGCGCCGATCTGGTGACCGTGCGCCAACCCCTGCCGCTGCCCGAGGGCGTGACCCGGATGGCCGTCGCAGAGACCGGTTACGCCCCGCAGCCCATCATGCACAAGCTTGGCCGTAGCGGCGCGGACGAAGGGCTGTCCTGGGAAGACATCGTGGTCGTTCCTCGCCAATCGGGCTTCGCCGACAACGAGACCGACGTTCGTTCGGCGGCAGTTTCAGCGCTCACCGTGCGGCCCATGACGCTCGAGATCGGCAGTCGCGTCCAGGTGGCCGACCAGGGCGCGACGACGCTGTCGATGCCGACCCTATTACGCCTCGGGCTTCCCGCGAGCCTGGAGGCCCGCCTCGCGACCAGCGTGCTCACGGTCGACAATGACGGCGCTCACCGGCCCGACCTCGCGGTGGGCATCAAGGCCAACTTCATCGAAGCGCGGCCCGCGTCGCTGGGTCTGCTGGGCGAGATGCGGTTCGACTTCGACGACAAGACGGACGCGCGGCGCGACGCGCGCCTCGGTCTGCTCGGCGATCTCTTCTTCACGCGTCGCCTGACCCTTCGCACCAACGCTTCCCTGCTGTACTTGACCGGGGTCACCCGATCGCAGTACGCCTTCGGTTACGCTGGCGAGCTTTCGACGCTGGTCACGGGCCGCTGGTTGCTGTTCTTCGGTTCGTCGGGCACGGTCGCCGACCAGACCGCCGTCCGCCTCGAGGCCGGGACGACCCTGTCCTTGACCCGCTCGCTTCTGGTCGGCGTCGCCACCACGGCCGGCTTGACCGACGCCGCCGAGAAAGGCAGCGGCGCCCTCATCCTGCGCTGGCGCCTGTGAGCGGCCCAAAGCAATAGTCCGCGGGCCGGCTGGGCAACCAAAGGATGTCGGTGTTTGTCTGGCGACTGCGCCGGTCGGCGCCGGTGTCGAATCCTTCACCGGCGCCGGCGGCGCGCCGGGCTCACTCAGCCGAGAACTTGATCACCATCTGGTGGTGGTAGCTCTCGCCCTGGTCGGGCCTGATGATCTCGTCTTCGCGGCCCGGGATCACCGAGGCCGGGAAGTTGATCGCGTTCGGGTGCTTCTGCGTCTCGAGCGCCAGCGCCTGGTGTTGCCTGTACTCCGCTCCCCCCTTGCCGATCGTCGGCGGCTGGGTGGGATCGGGGCGGAAGTTCGTGGTGTAGAACTGAACGCCCGGCTGATCGGCCTTGATGGACATCGTCCGGCCGGAGACAGGGTCCTTGACCTTCGCCACCGGGCGCAGCTGGTCCGGCTTGCCCCGGACGACCCAGTTGTGATCGTAGCCGGGCGGCGTCTGATCGCCGACGCCGGGCTGGCCGGCGTTGAGACCGATCGCGTGCGGGCTGCGGAAGTCGAAGGGCGTTCCCTTCACGCCCGTGATCGTCCCATCCGGCACGCCGGTGGCGGCCGCCGGGGGCGTGTACTCGTCGGCGTTGATCTGCAGAATGTGGTTGAAGATCGACGTGCCCGAACCGGCGCCGTTCAGGTTGAAGTAGCTGTGGTGAAGCATGTTGAGCGGCGTCGCCTTGTTGGTGGTCGCCGACATCGAGATCTCCAGCTCGTCGTGGTTGGTCAGCCGGTAGGTCGACGTCGCCATCACCTGGCCCGGGAAGCCCATGTCGCCTTCCGGCGACGTCAGCGTGAATGTGATCTGCGGACCGTCGTCGGTCACCGCCGTCGTCGTGGCCCAGACGTGCTTGTCAAAGCCGCAAGGGCCGCCGTGCAGCGCGTGGTTGTTCGAGCCGGCAGGGCCCGCGCCCGTCACCTGGTAGGTGGTGCCGTCGAGCGTGAAGATGCCGTCCACGATCCGGTTGCCGACGCGCCCGACCGTCGCGCCCGCGAACTGGCTGTTGACGTATCCCGAGACGTCGTCGAAGCCCTGAACGATGTCGGCGAGCACGCCCGCCTTGTCCGGGACGTGGAGCTGGACCAGCGTCGCGCCGTAGTCGGTCAGCTTGGCGATCAAGCCGCTCTTGTTCGTCAGGGTCCACAGCTGCGCCGACACGGGCCCCGTGCACGCGCCCGCGTTGATGCTGGTCAGATCGATCGTCCCGAACGACACCGGACCCGACACCGATCCGGCCGGCGGATGTCCTTTCACTGCCTCGGATGCCGCCGTGCCGTCCGTGCCCAGCTCGCCGCAGCCGGCGAAACAGATGGCACCCAGCAACAGCCCCGTCTTCACAGTCAACCTCGCGTATCTCGTCATCGCTCTCTCCTTGTCCCTGAACCTGCGCCCTGGATGTTCGGAATTCATGGAAGCGCTCCTCCGAACATTTTGTGCGCCTGTAGCACGGCTCAAACGACGAGCACAATGGACGATCTTGTTTATTTGCCGCGGAATTTGCCGAATTCAGCAAATGAAGTTCCGGTAATTCACAACGGTCGTAAACAACGCTGACGTAAACAAATTGTTGAGCCGTGGGCGAGCGCGCCTGGCACTTTCAGTTGAAGGGCGAGTCTCGCGCGTTGTGCGGGACCAACAGGCAATGCCCCGTGCGTGTTGGCTGCTGCCACGCGCGAGCGCAAACGTTGCCGCAGATCGCGTGACCGTTCGCGAGGCACGTCGTTTGCGAGCGGCTGCGCGACCAAATCGATCGACGCGCGCGCAATCCCGGACGTGCGCAAAAATCTTCCAAACGGAGCCATCCCTAAAATGCACATCAGCCGCTATCGCGAAAAGAAGTCGCTCGAGATCGCCCGCCGCAACCGCCTCGACATCGTCAAGGCGCAGCTCAATCGTCGCGAGATGCTGAGGTACGGCCTCATCGGCACCTCGGGAGTTCTGGCGTTCAAGAATGGCCTCAGCCAGTGGGCTTCCGGATATGCCTACGCGAGCGGTGGTTCGACGGGGACCAGCCCGCCGACGCGGTCATTCGTCGAGGCGATGCCGATCATGCCGATCAAGCAGCCGGTCGCGACGCTGTCGGGCCCGGCGCCCACCATCGCGCCCAACACCGCGGGCGGGGAAGGGCGCACCCGCCCGCACCAGGCGTTCGCCAGCTACCCGTCGAAGTTCACCTTCCCGGTCGCCACCAAGTTCGAGGTCCACCAGCGCGCCGCCAACGTGATCATGTCGCCCGATCTGCCGCCCCAACCGGTGTGGGGCTTCGACGGCCTCTACCCGGGCCCCACCTACTACGCGCGTTACGGCCAGCAGATCCTCGTGCGCAACTTCGACGACCTGCCGCCGCCCGCCCAGAACGGCGGGTTCGGGATGCCGTCGACCACGACCCACCTGCACAACGCGCACACCCCGTCGGAGAGCGACGGGTTTCCGTGCGACTTCCAGCAGCCGGGCCAGTTCTACGACCATCACTACCCGAACGTGCTGGCTGGGTTCGGCTCGACCCACGCGCCCAACGGCGACGTCAACGAATCCCTCGGGACGCTCTGGTACCACGACCACCGCGTCGACTTCACCGCGCAGAACGTCTACAAGGGCCTGACCGGCTTTTACATCCTCTACAACAGCCAGGACACCGGCAACGAGACCACCGGGTTTCGCCTGCCGGGCGTGCCCGATCCCAGCAACTTCTACACGCCGGTGAAGTACGACGTGCCGCTGATGCTGGCGGACCGGGTGTTCGATCCGTCGACCGGGCTGCTGTTCTTCGATCTGTTCAACTTCGACGGCATCCTGGGCGATCGCTTCCTGGTGAACGGAAAGATCCAGCCGTTCTTCGAGGTCGAGCCGCGCCGCTACCGCTTTCGCGTGCTCGACAGCGGGCCATCCCGTTTCTACCAGCTGTTTCTGACCGACAAGGGCAGCAACACCCAGATCCCGTTCTGGCAGATCGCCAACGACGGCAACCTGCTGCCGCAGCCGATCAAGGTCACCAGCATCACGATGGGCGTGGCCCAGCGGATGGAGGTGATCGTCGACTTCCGCCCGTTCGCCGGCAAAACGCTGTACTTCGAAAATCGGCTGGAGCAGTTCGACGGCCGAGGACCGACCGGCAACACGCTGCCGGCGGGCGCGGGCAACTTCATGATGCAGTTCCGGGTGAAGGCCACCGGCGCCGCGGACAACAGCGCCGACCCGTCGACGATGCGTTTCTACAGCCTGCCCGACAAGACCGCTGCCCCGCGGGTGACCCGCACCTTCCGCTTCGAACGCACGAACGGCCAGTGGGCGATCAACGGACGGTTCATGGACGCGGACTGCGCCGCCGTGCGCGTTCGCGTGAAGCAGAACAGCGTCGAGAACTGGATCCTGCAGAACAACTCGGGAGGCTGGATGCACCCGGTGCACATCCATTTCGAGGAGCATCAGATCCTGAGCCAGAGCACGCCGCTGGACGCGGTGGACGTCTCACGCAAGGACGTGCACCGGTTGCAGCACAACCAGCAGGTGCAGCTGTTCTTCCGCTTCCGCGACTTCCAGGGGCGCTATCCGTTCCACTGCCACAACGTGGTCCACGAGGACCACGCGATGATGTTGCGCTGGGAGATCGATCAGACCGGCGACACCAACACCTTGCCGTGAGGGGAGGCTGACCATGCCACGACGATGGGCCGACACCTCCGCGCGCGAGCTGATTCGGCAGCGCTACTTTCCGGACCTTTCACTGGTGACGCAGGAGGGGAAGCGCGTCCGTCTCTACGAGGATCTGATCAAGGACAAGATCGTCATCCTCAACTTCATGTACGCGCATTGCCGCGGCGTCTGCATCCCGGTGACCGCCAACCTCGTGCGCGTGCAGAAGCTGCTCGGCGATCGGGTGGGGCAGGACATCTTCATGTGCTCGTTCAGCCTCAAACCAGAGGAGGACACGCCCGCCGCCCTGCGCGACTACGCCCGCCGCCACGGCGTCGGGCCCGGCTGGACGTTCCTGACCGGAGACCCCGCCGACCTCGAGCTGCTGAGGCGCCGTCTCGGCTTCGCCGATCCGGATCCGGCGCGCGACGCCGATCGCTCGAACCACACCGGCATGGTTCGCTACGGGAACGAGCCCCTTCACCTCTGGGCGGCCTTCCCCGGAATGTCGCGCGCCGACGCGATCGCCAAGGAGATCCTCTGGGTCGACTGGCCCGCGCAGACGCCTACGGCGGCGCGGGGGCCGTGAGCCATTCGACGTTGCCTCCGGCGGCAGCGAGGCGGTTGCGCGCCTCCGCGACGAACGCCGCGGGCTCGGCGAGCGATCCGAGTCTTGGGACGACGACGATGGAACCGGCCGGCAGCTTCAACCACGGCGCGCCGTCCGCCGCGGCGCCGGCCCTGGCGATGCTGGCGACGAGCGCGATCGCCGGGCTGCTTCGTCCGCGCACCGCCTCCGCCATCCGGGACGCGGCGCGGATGACGGCGGCCGATCCGGGGGTGGACCGGGGCGCGTGAATCTCGGCGCCGGTCAGGATGAGCGCGACGCGCGAATCCGGCCGGTCCGTGCCTCGGGCGCGCTCGGCGACGCGCGCCGCTTCGCCGTCGGAGGCGGCGCGCACCACGACGGCGTAGCCGACCGGCCAGGCCAGGAACCGCAGCCGGCGCTCGAAGTGGTCGCGCGCGGGACCGACGGTCAGACGGACGCATCGCGCGCCGGGCGCGCAGCGCGCCACGGGTCGGACGGCGAGATCGCCATCCGACGACTGCCACCCGCCGGCGGTCAGCGCGAGCGCCGCGGTGGTCGCGGGCAGCCAGGCCGCGAGCAGCTTGTCGACCTCGCCGGCGTCGTCGTCGGCCAGCGGGACGAAGAGCGGATTGCGTCGGCGCCGCCATCCGTCGGTGAGGGCGTCGAGCGCGTGCGCCAGCTCGAGCCGGCGCGCCTCCGTGGCGGCGCTCAGGACCAGCCGTGCGCCGGCCACGGCGTCGCCGCCCGCGGCCGCGGCGGCCCGCTTGCCCGGCGCGGCTTCCAGCATCGGCATCTCCTGACCCGCCGCGGGCGGCGCGGTCGCCGTCGGCGCGGTCCCCGCCACGAGCCACGTGGCCGCCGTCGCCAGCAGATGACAGACCGGCGTCATGCGCGGCGCGCCCGCCGCATCAGCGCCGGCGCGCGCTCAGCTCGAAGCCGCCGCTGGTGCCGCTGGCGACGCAGTCGCTCCCCAGCGTCAACTGCAACGAGCCGTTCAGCCCCTGGGCCTGGGTGCACGTGGCGGTCATGCCACTTCCCTCGATCGTGGCCGCGCAGTGGCCCAGGCCGCCGCTCGCGTTCCACTGTCCGCCGAGCTCGCCCAGCTGGGAGGCGAGCGCCGCCGCGCGGATCGCAGAGTACGTCTTACCGTTGGCGGGACTGGGAAGCGGATACGGCCAGTCGGCGCCGCCCACCGGACTGCCTGTCCCCTGGCACGATCCCGTCACGAGGTTGCCCGCGACGCTGGCGGTGCAGACCTCGTACTGAGACGTGAACGTCCAGCTACCGCCCACCGATAGTGGAAGGCTTCCGGTGTTCACTGCCGCGGGTGTGTTGGAGACGGCGATTTGATGAACGTTCCCCGGGGACGTCCAGGTCAGCGGCGTCGTCCCGGCGACGTAATTGAGACTGTGGCCGGTGTCGGAGAAGGTGAAGCCGTTGGCGCTGATCGTCATCACGTACGTTCGCGTGCCCGACTGACTCCCGAGGCGGGTGGCCATGACGTCCCAGGTCCCCGACAGATCGGTCGCGCAGCTGCCGCCGCCGCCCTGCGGGAGCGTGTCGGTCTTGCACCCGACGGTGGCGGACGCCAGCACCAGAGCCAGTCCCCAGAGCGCGATACGCATGTTGCGATGCTAACAGATCCAAACCCGGCGCGGTCCCGCGGTCGGCGTTCTCGTCAGTCATGCCCCCCGTGTGCATCGCCGCACCGGGCGTCCGTGGCGGGCGGTCCGGGCACGTGGACGATGCTGCAGTGGTCGGCTCCGGCGCGGCGGCAAAAATAGATGCCGTCGTCGGCAGGCAGCACCGTGTGCACCGAGTATCCCGACGCGCACTTGGACACCAGCGTACGTTTTCCACTCGGCGCGGCGAGCTTCGTCGCGTACAGCGAATCGACCTGCGCGTCTCCAGCGTCCTCGAATTCCAGCCGCCACCCGTGCCAGATGCGCAAGTCTCCGGTGCACGAAGCGAACAGGCGTATGCCTTGTTCGCCGTGAACGCGCACGAGTCCGTTCCCCGAACAGACGACCACGTCGTCGCCTGTCATCGCGGCGTCCTTGAGGTCTCCGCTCGCCGTCCAGAGGTCCTTCGCGGGGCCCGAATTCATCGGCACCAAAACCAGCTCGGAGCTGTCGCCGAACGTGCGCAGCGAAACCAGGATGTCCCGGCCACGCGGTGCGAGCGCCATCACGTGCGTGCCGCTCGGCACCGTCCAGATCTGCCGGGGTCCAGTCCCGTCCAGCCGCGCCGACCACAGGGCGGTCACGTCTTCACTCTGCACCCAAAAAACCCGATCGCCGGTCACGAGGAATCGGTCGAGGCCCCGCGCGCTCGCCACGACGGGCGTGATTCGGTGTGGCTTCGCCTTGCTGATGGCCACGATCCGCCCGCTCGCCGGATCGCTGTCATCGACGTCCGCGACATAGATCGCGCGTTCGGTGGCCGCGAATCCCACCGGCCAGATGACGCCAGAACGGAATTCCGCGAGCGTTTCGGGCGCGCCGCCCTGCCGGCTGACGCGCAGGAGTTTCTCGGTGGCTTCCGCGCCTTTCCGGCCCGCGGCCTCCGCCCAGTACAGGTCATGCGCGTCGAGCCCGAGCAGCTGGGCGGATGGGCGGTTCGCCGCGAGCACCCGCTCATCCGAGGCGCCCGCCTCAGCCGCGCCGGCCCGAGGAATCAGCGGGGCCCAACAAGCCAGCGCCAGCGCCGCCGCCGCCCGTCTTCGCAGCATGGTCGGCATCATCGCAGAGCGGGCATTCGATCTCCACGCCCAGCAGCGACGATCGGCCCTCCGCGGTCTGCGTCCACGGGCGACTCTGCCAGGGCGGCCGGTGACGGACGTGCTGCGTGTGGCCGCAGGCCAGCTCCGCGATCCAGTCTCCGTCCTGATCCTGACGGAACCCGGTGATCCTGGTCAGCGCCATCAGATTCCCTTGCCGCCTCTCGAAACAGGTATACGATATCCCTGTTTTGTCGTCACGCCCGGAGGAAAAGATGTCATCACCCTCGATTCGCAAGGTTCCCGTCTCGGTCGCCGAGTCGCTGAAAGTCGTACGGCTGAACGTCGAAGCAGGGCACAGCGTCCCCGAGCATCACGCCAACGTCGACGTCGTCGTCACCGTCGTTCGCGGACAGGGTCACTTCACCGTCGAAGGGGTAGGGCGCGACATCGCCGCCGGCGAGGTCATCGTGATGCCTCCGAAGGCGAGACACGCGATCGCTGCGTTCAGCGACCTCGAGCTTGTGGTCGTGCATGCGCGGCTGGCGGATGCTGGTGAGGCGGCCCGCTGCGGGGCCTGACGACGGCGCGTGCAGCTGCTCCTGTACACGGATTACGCGCTACGCGTGCTGATCTACGTGGGGACCCATCCGGACGGGCCGGTCGCGACGCCGACGATCGCCGCCGCTTACGGCATCTCGGTCGACCACGTCGCCAAGGCGGCCAAGGCGCTCACCCGCCATGGGCTTCTGCAGGCCACGCGCGGCGTGCGCGGCGGGGTCGAGCTCGCGAAGCCCGCGGCCGACATCCGGCTCGGTGACGTGGTGCGGCTGTTCGAGACCGAGCGCGGACCGGTCGAGTGCCTGCGCGCCGGAGGGGCGCCCTGCAAGATCGAGCCCGGCTGCCGCTTGCGCCGTCTGTTCCAGCGCGCGGAAGCCGCGTTCTATCGGGAGCTCGACGCGTGCTCGCTCGAAGATCTCTTCCAGAATCGCGCGCAAGTGGTCCGGTTGCTCGACGCGAAGACGCTCGCGCGACGAGCGAGCGCATGATCCTCTACGGTGTCGTGGTCTGCCTGCACGTGCTGGCCGCGGCGGTCTGGATCGGTTCAATGGCGTTCTTCGTGCTGGTCGTGGTTCCGGTCATGCGCCGGGCCGAGAACCGGGCCGCGGCGCCCCGCCTGCTGCAGGCGTTGGGCGTCCGCTTTCGAGCGCTGGGGTGGGTCTCGCTCGGGGTTCTCGTCGCGACCGGCGTCGTGAATCTGCACTTTCACCGGATCACCGTCAGCTATTTCCTCAGCCGGGATTTCTGGTCGACCTCGTTCGGTCGCGCCTTCGCTTACAAGCTCAGCTTCGTGGTCGCGGCGATAGGCGTCGCCGTGATCCACGAGATCCTGACGCCAACGGATCCCGCCGCCCCCGTCTCGGCCAGACGACGTCGGCAGGCGTCGTGGAGCGGTCGGCTGATCCTGGCCTTTTCGCTCGGCGCGCTCTATTTCGCGGTCGCGCTGGTGCGGGGCCTGGCCTGACTCGCCGCCGCGACCAGCTTGGCCAGCAGCGTGCGGTGGCATCGTGACGGATCGGTGCACGCCGACGAGCACAGCAGCGTGACCGTCTCTCCGCCCGCCACCCGGCGCGCGAGGTCGCGGATGCACCAGAGCTGCGCCGCGCCCAGCATCTCGTCGAGATAGCGCGGCACGTATTCCTCCCACGGGATGGCCGCGCGCCGCTTGCCGTGAAAATCGTCGAGCAGCGAGCGGCTGGGACCGAGGTCGGGCCACCACGCGTTCCACGGTTCACCGGCCTTGGCGACGCCGCGCGGCCGGATCCGACAGATGAGCAATCGGAACCCATCGCTGGCCTCGACCGGGTCATTCCAGCGCTTGGTGCGGATCGGCACCCGCTAAGTCTAGCTACGGGCTCGAGATCGAGCGGACATTCATATACGGTGATCAGGCTTCGCGCGATCGCTCTTTCGAACATCTGGGGGGTGCTTGCGGCCCTGGGCATCGCGGGCTTCAGCGCCGGATGCGGCGACGGCACGGCGGCGCCGGGCCCCGGTCCCGACGCCACGGGTGCCCTGACGGGGACGCTGCGGAGTTATGTCTTCGACCTCCGCGACGGTCGGAGCAGGCGCCTGCGCGTCCTCGAGATCGGCGAGCCGGTGACACGGCGGGTGAACCTCACCTTCCCGAGTGAGCCGGAGCTCGATCCGGGCGATCGGCTGCGCGTGTGGGGCGTGGAGCGCGGTGACGAGCTGATCGTCAGTCGGTTCGAGAAGCTGTCGCCCGAGGTCGGCGCATCGAACGGCAGCGTCGGATCGACCGATTCGATCGAACGGGCGCTGACAGGGGCAACGCCCCAGACAGTCAGGAATGCGGTGGTGCTGGTGGACGTCGGCGGCGGCGTGAACCTGACGACGGCGTCGGCGATGTCGACGTTTTTCAGCCCCGGGAAGAACTTCGCGGGCGACTACAGCCTCAATTCATTCGGCGGCCAGAGCTACACCGGCGACGTCCTCGGTCCCTTCAGCTACCCGATGACCACCTGCGACTGGAACGGACTGTCCACCACCCTCCGCTCGAAGGTCACCGGAACGTACGATCACATCCTCTGGTACATGGGTTCGCAGGTCGCCGCGTGCGACTGGTCGGGGCTGGGGGACGAGGGGAACTGGGCCCAGCCGGCGAAGGACGCCTGGTTCAACGCCGCCACCGACTGCGGAACGCTGGTGCAGGAGGTCGGTCACAACAACGGGTGGATGCACTCGTCGACGCTCAAGTGCTCGGGGGCGCCGTTCGCCGACGATCCCGTCGGCGCCGGATGCACGACCAGCGAGTACGGCAACCTCTATTCGCCGATGGGTCTGGCCGAATGCGGTCACTTCGTCGCCATGGACAAGTGGTACGCCGGCTACCTCGGCGGCTGCAACGGCGTGAAGGTGACCTCGAGCGGGACGTTCAACCTTCTGCCGATCGAGATCCCGTGCAACGGCGTCCAGGGCCTGCAGATCGCGATGCCGAAGACGACGCGCACGTTCACCGCCGAGCAGGACAGCCGTCCGACGGCGCTCAAGAATTACTATCTCGAGCTGCGCGTGAATGGAACGCCGGGCGAGATCTCTCGAGTCAAAGCGCCGACGGTGCTGGTCGTCGTTGGCGACAACGTCGCCGCGAAGAACCGAACGAGCACCCACACGTTTCTTCTCGACATGAATCCGAGCACGACGAACGCCTTCGACGGGATGACGGCGGCCGGGCAATCGTTCACCGATCCCGGCGGCGGGCTGACGTTCTCGGTCATGTCGATCGACTCGACGCACGCGACGATCCAGGTCACCTACGACAACGCGTCGGGCGCGGCGCCGACGTGCATCGACGGGACGACGCTGGCGGGGTCGGGACCGATCGACTGCGGCGCGACGACGGGCACGGGCGGCGCTGGAGGTGGCGGCGGGAGCGCGGGGGGCGCGGGCGGCAGCAATGGCGCGGCCGGAGCTGGTGGGGCCGGCGGTCGGGGCGGAATCGGAGGCGCCGGCGGATCGGGTGCCGCGGGTCGCGGCGGGGCGGCCGGCGGATCGACAGGCGCCGCTGGGCGCGGCGGCACCGGTGGCGGCGCGGGTTCGACGGGAATGGCCGGTGCCGGGGGAACGTCCGGCGCGGCGGGCACGATGGGCAGCGCTGGCACGACCGGGGCGGCCGGCGCGGCGGGCAGCATCGGAACAACCGGCACGGCGGGCACGACCGGGGGTGCGGGGACGACGGGCGGCGCGGGCACGACGGGCGGCGGGGGCGTCTCGGGCGGCAGAACGGCTGGAGCCGCGGGCACCAGCAGCGGCGAAACCGGAGGTACGGCCAGTCCGGTGGCCGGGGGCTGCGCGTGCTCGTCAGCACCGCAACAAAGCGCGCCCACGGCGCTGATCTGGATCCTGCTCGGCACTGCGGCCGCGATCATTCGTCGCGTGAGGCCCGGCCGTCTGTCCACGACCAGGCCGCAGGAGCACGCCCGCCCGTCACGGGTGTGATTCGAGGCGCCGCCCCCCCCGGCGCCCGGTCACGACTCGATTCGAGCGGGCGGTCACGGCCATTTTGCCCAAACGTGACGACCCTGCGCCGTGAGCGGCGCCAATACTCGCCGGCGTTGCGAATCGAATGAACGGGGCGCGGCGAAGGAGGGTTCATGCGAGTTTCCCAAGCGTCACGGGTCACCGGGAGGCTGGCTGTCGGACTGTCGGTCGTCGCGGCGGTCGCCGCCATGGTCGGCTGGAGGGGTCGCTTCGGAAGCGATCACGCCGAACGACAGACCGGCAACGGCGCGGTGTCTGGCTCGCCACTTCGGTTCGAAGCCAATCGTGGTCAGTTCGACGACCAGGTGGACTTCGTGGCACGCGGCGCGGGCTACACACTGTTCCTGACGCCGGGCGGAGCCACGTTGTCATTGCAACGCTCGAAGGGAACAGCCGCAGAGACGCGCCGCAAGGATGACGACGGCGCCACTCTGAAGATGCACGTCGTCGGTGGTCGGCGGGTGAGGCCTTCGGCATCCGATCCACTGCCCGGTCGCAGCAGTTACTTTGTCGGCAACGACCGGTCGAAATGGCGGCAGGGCGTCGAGAGCTACGCACGCGTGTGCTACCCGGCCGTGCGACCAGGCGTCGATATCGTCTTCTACGGCGCCGGCCAGCGCGCTCTCGAGTACGACCTGGTCGTCGCCCCGCGCACTGATCCGTCGGACGTCGCGTTGACCTTCGAGGGCGCCGAGGCAATCACAGTCGACGCCGAAGGCGGCCTGGTCCTGCACACGCGCGGCGGCGATGTTCGCCAGCCCCCTCCGGTCGCTTACCAACCGCGCGCTGGGGGCGCGCGCACGCCGGTCGCGGCGCGGTACCGGGTCCGGTCGGACGGCGCGATCGCGTTCGCCGTCGGGTCGCTCGATTCGAATCGCGAGTTGGTCATCGACCCCACGCTGGTCTACTCGACGTATCTCGGTGGCGCTGCCGCAGACGTCGCGAGCGGCGTCGCCGTCGACGGCGCGGGGTCGGTTTACGTGACGGGCTACACGAATTCGACGAACTTTCCCACCGTCGCCGGGATGCAACCGGCCAACGCCGGAGACATCGACGCCTTCGTGACAAAGCTGAGCGCCAGCGGCGTCGTCCTCTCCTCGACATACTTCGGGGGCTCGGGCGGCGACGGAGGCGCCGGCGTCGCCCTGGACAGCGCGGGAGCGGTCTACCTCACGGGCTTCACCGCTTCGATTGATTTTCCCACCCTCGAAGCTGTTCAGCCGACCGTTCACGGCGGCGAAGATGTGTTCATGACCAAGTTCGACCCCGGCGGCGCCTTGGTCTACTCGACCTACCTCGGAGGCGGGGCCAATGAATACGCGAACGGCATTGCGGTGAACGGGGCCGGCGCCGCCTACGTCACGGGTGAAACCGAGTCGACCGACTTTCCCACCGCTTCTGCGGCGCAAGCGACTCTTCGCGGCGCCGGAGACGCGTTCGTGACCAAGCTCGACGCCAGCGGCGCCATGGTGTTCTCGACATACCTCGGGGGCACGGGAGACGACACCGCGAACGGCATCGCCGTGGATGGCGCTGGCGCCGCCTACGTCGCGGGCCAGACCGAGTCGCTGGACTTTCCGACGCTGTCTGCCCTTCAGGCGCTGAACCGCGGTGAGATGAACGCCTTCGTCACGAAGCTGAGCGGCTCGGGCAGCCTGGTCTACTCGACCTACCTCGGCGGCTCGCGCGAATTCAACACGGATCCCCCTGCCAGCTCGTTCGACTATGCCCAAGGTATCGCCGTCGACGGCGCGGGCGCTGCCTACGTCACGGGCTTCGCGCTGTCTTACGACTTTCCGACCACCGCGTCGTCCTTCCAACCTACGACCCACGACGGGTTCGGCGACGCGTTCGTGACAAAGCTGAGCGCGAGCGGCGCGCTGACCTACTCGACATTTCTGGGAGGCACCGACCAGGACCTTGGCCTTGGCATCGCCGTCGACGGCACGGGCTCGGCGTACGTCCTCGGCATGACCCTTTCGGTCGATTTTCCCGTCCTCGCCCCGGTGCAATTCCACGCGGGCACCGCGGTCAACTGGGACCTGTTCGTGACGAAGCTCGGCCCGAGCGGAAACGCTCTCGCGTATTCAACGCCGCTCGGAGGCGACAGCGATGAGATTGGTGACCACATCGCCATTGACGGGGCGGGAGTGGCTTACGTCGTCGGCTCCACGACCTCGACGAACTTCCCGACGGTGGCGGCGTTCCAGGCGACCAATCACGGTGGCTTGTACGACGGGTTCGTGGCGAAGCTGGATCCGGTCGCGCCGCCCGCCGTTCCGGCGGGAAACAAGCTCACGTCGGCGGCGCTCGCTCTGATCCTCCTGATCATCTCCACCCGGCTGCTGAGGCACGCTCAGTGAAGCCTTTGCTGATCCTGCTCGCGCTTTCGCTGTGGCCGGCACGCGCCGGCGCCGAGGGCTCGACTCTCACGGCAGAAAAGGTGGGCGCCTGCGCGCTCTTCACCGCCGCGGACGCCCAGCGTGTGTCGAACGTTCCGATGCAGTTCCAAGCGAGCTCGCTCGGAACCCCCGGCCCAGGTCGGACCTGCGCGTACCGCCCGGTCCGAGCGAGCTCCGATCGGCCGACGGTGGAGCTCCGCCTGCTCGACGCGCGCGAATGGTCCCGCATGAAAGAACAGGCGGATGCCAGCAAGCGCGCGCTCGAGGGCGTCACCGGGGTTGCCGACGAGGCTTACGTCGCAACAAACAGGAGCGCCAGGCGGGCGGGGGCGCTGGTTCTGTTCGTGCGCCGAGGGAGCTCGCAGTTCTCTGTTCGCTACGTCGGCGCGGGCGTCAAACTGACGGACCCGATGAAACAGCTCGCTCGCAGCGTGGCCGGGCGGCTGCCGGCGGGTCACTGACGACGCGAGTCAGCCGTCGAGACCGCGCGCGGCGCGGCAGGTCTTCGTGTAGAGATCGCGGAAGATGTTGTCGGGATCGGTGATCGCCTTGACCCGGTCGTAGTTCGGCTTGTTCCAGATCGTCCAGAACTCCGCCTCGGAGTAGTAATTGGTGGAGATCAAGGTCTTGAGGCCGCCGAGCTCGAGGAGCTTCTCTTCCATCATCCGGTGGTAGTTCTTGCCCTCGGGCTGCCGCAGGCCGTAGATGGCGAAGTCGAGAAACAGCCGATCGGGCGCGCGTTCGTAGAAGCGCGGCGACAGCCATTCGTACTGGCGCACGGTCTTGTAAGGAACGCACCAGAGCGGGAAATGGCCGAACGCACGCTGGTACCAGTCCAGGAAAGCGTCGGCCTTCGAGTCCGGCACGAAGACGTCGAGCGCGAACGTCCGATCACCGGCGACGAGCGCTCCGTGGAAGGACCGGGCCAGGCGCAGCAGCTGTGTCGATCCCAGGAACTTCCCGAACAGCAGCCGACCGAGGAACGATTTCGGATGGACGTTCGTGACGCCATGGTCGTACCGAAAGAAGTAGTCGGCGGTCCGCAGGTAGTCCTCGGCGCGCGTGCGGGTGCTGCGGTAATAGACCTTCGTCCAGTCGTAGCGGTTGGCATAGGGAGCCTCGTCGACGAAGCGACCTGAACAGAGGACGAGATCGCTCATCCCGTGAACCATGCCGTCCATGAAGTCCACGTCGTGCGATGCGGCGTGCTGCCGGATGGCGTCCTGAAAGTCGCCGAGCCGGCCGTACTTCTCGTAGTCGACCTTGACGAAGAGCTTCGCGGGAACGAGGCGGAAGGTGAGCTTCGACAGGATGCCCACCGTGCCGAACGTCCCGTGCATCATCTGAAACACGAGCTTGCTGTCGCCGTCGGGACGCGAAACCATCACCTCCCCGCGGGCGGTGACGATCTCGTACTCGAGGCAGGTGTCGTGAAAACCGCCGCACTCGAACGACATCGACTCGAGGGAGCAGCCCGCCACCGCGCCGCCGATCGTGATGGTCTTCAGCTCCGGGACAACCAGGGGAACCAGACCGTGCCGCATCGTCGCCACCAGAAGGGCGACGAAGGTGACGCCCGGCTCGGCCACGCAAGTGCGCGCGACGGGATCGATCGCGATGATCGCGTCGAGGTCCGAGATGTCCACCGTCTCGTCGTCGTACCTCGCGTCGCGCGCGTTCGGGACCTGGTGCGACACGGCCCGCTTGCGCAGCGAGAGCGGGCGTGTGCTCCGCCGCTGGCGCAGCGCGTGACAGATGCGCTCGACCTTCCGCGCGTGCAGCGCGTCGGCGGTCCCCGCTCCCGACGCCATCCCCAGGTTCCGAATTTAGTGCTCGGGCAGCAAATCGCGAGGTCACGCATGAGCTCCGCAAGGTCGAGCAGATAGAATGTCGCCGATGAATCGCAAGCTGGGCATCGGACTCCTCGGCGGCGGAATCGTCGCGGCGGGCGTGGTGGGCCTGCTCTGGTGGCGGGCGGCTCGTGATGGTCAGCGACACGACACCGAGGCGCGCATCGAAGCCGTGGCGCGACCCCACGCCGATGCGGGAGCGCCCGCCGCGGCCACCCGCACGGGCTCGGGCACCGACGCTGCGCCAGACGCCGGTCGGCCATCCTCGCCGCTGGGCGCGGTGGCGTTCTACGCAGCCCGACTCCAGGCGTGCGAACCACCCGTCAAGCCGCCCGGACCGAACCCGCCCATCACCAGCTTCGGGCATGGCGAGCCTGGCTGGGGCGTCACCTTCGAGGTCACGGCCGCGGGCGACCTTCTCGGCGCCAAGCGCTGGGGACGGGCCGGCAAGCTGGAGCCCTGCGTGGCCGACGCCGTCGCATCGTGGCCGATCGCGGCCTCGGGCAAGCGCGCGATGACCGTCGAATATCCCAGGCACGACGTCGCTTACGGCCGGCGCCCCGCAGGTGACGTGCAGCTTCTGGCGTCGACGATCTACGCCGAAAAAGCGATCTCGCCCGCGTTCCTGACGGCGGACTGGTTCGCGATCTGTCCGCGTCCCGGAGGGTCGGACCTGATACCCGCCGCGCCGGTCGCGACGCGGACCGAGGTGGAGGACGGCGTCCTCTGGCACGTGAAATCGAACGCCTGTCCCGCCGACGAGGACGTGGTCATGGTCAAGGGAGCGGAAGTGGGGCGCTGGGCGCACGCGCCGGTCGGGGCAGACGGGGGCGCCACCGACGCCTCCGCGCCGCCCGCCGCCGACGGTGCCGCTGATCGCCAGGCGCTGCCGACCATCGCGGTCGACCCGACGAAGCTGATCGGTCCGGAGGGGACGACCTTGCGGCTCGGCGATCGGAGCGTTCGGCTCTTCACCGAGGACGTGGTTGGAAACGGAGAGATGGGCCAGCAGATGCTGCTCCTCGCCTCGGGCGACGTCGTGCAGGTCCTGGGAGACATCGGGTCCGAATACCGCCTGATCTGGGCCGGCGACCTCGACGGCGACGGCGGCATCGACTTCGTCACCTGCGATTTTCCTGAGGCGCCGACGTACCAGCTGTTTCTCTCGTCCCATGCCCGCGGACGGCTGGTCCGGCGCGCCGCGAGCGCCATCGGCACCGACGGCGACTGACGGGGACGGCGCTACGTGCCCGCAAAGGTCAGTTGCAGAGAGGCGAAGCTATCTTCGAGCGCTTTTCTGCGGGCTTCCGTGTTGGCAGTCACCCAAACGATCACTTGATGCTTTCGCTTTACCGGGTCGTTCCTCGCGGGAAGGGATAAAGTGCAATCGCTGTAGAGGTGGTTCGCGTCCGACCAGCTGCGCCACATGACAGCTTCGCCAGCGACCGTTCCCGCGTGGCTGGTGATTCGGGTGAATCCGGGATCCTTGGCAAGGTTCTCCTCCGGCCGGACATGCGAGTCTTCCCCGATAATTATGTTCAAACCCGATTGCTCGTCCTTCGGATTCAGAACCCACGAGGTGTCGGATTGCTCTCCCGCCTTCCTGGCGGCGAGAGCCCAGTAGTCGCGATCTAGCACCACCTCGACGCCGGGAGATCCGGTCAGCACGATGCGGACGCTTGTCTCGCCCGACGCCGGCGCATCCTTACACGCGCTCCACGGCCTCACGATGCGGGCAGTGAGACCAAACTCCCCCAGCACACGCTTGGTTGCTTCGTCCGGCGTCTCTCTGGGTATCGGTCTTGGCGGCGGCACGCTCGGCGCGGCACACCCCGCAAGGCAGCAGAGCAGGGCCACTGCCAGGCTCTCGATTCCTCGCGCCATCTCGATCCTCCCCTCTACAAGATCACTACCTCTACAAGATCGCTTTACATGTAGCAACGTTGCCAGGGCGCGCGCTTCCGACGGCGCTCGGTGCCCTTGCGTCGGGGGGGATCGTGATACGGTCCGCGCCATGCGCCACCAAGGCTCGCTCGTCCTCGCTGCAATCGTGACTGCATCGGCCGGCTGCAATGGGATCCCCGGCGACACGACATCGCTGCATGGTGCGTTGTCGGCCGACGTGTTCGTGACCCGGGCCGGCCCCGAGCTGCGGGTGGGAAGCGCACCGTTTTACTACGCGGGCACCAACAACTATTACCTCTGGTACTACCCGTTCGACTGCACGACGGCGAACCCCGTCTGCGTGCGCGAGATCCTCGACGACTCGGTGGCGATGGGCCTGACCGTGATCCGCACCTGGGGTTTCGGCGACGGCGGCGGCACCGCCGGCTGGAACGGCTTCGCCTTTCAGCCCTCGCCCGGCGTCTACGGAGACGCGACCTTCGCGCACTTCGACCAGGTGGTCGCCGAGGCAAAGGCGCGCGGCCTGCGCCTGGTCATCCCGCTGGTGAACAACTGGGACGATTTCGGCGGCATGGACCAGTACGTGGCCTGGTGCGGCGGCGCCACGCACGACGACTTCTACACGGTGCAGGCCTGCAAGGATCTCTACAAGGCGTACGTCGCGCACTTCCTGAACCACGTCAGCACGATTTCGGGCGTCGCCTACAAGGACGAGCCGGCCATCATGGCCTGGGAGCTGGCCAACGAGCCGCGCTCCGGGACCGCCGGCGTGGCGGTGCTGGACGGCTGGATCAACGAGATGTCCGCCTACATTCACAGCATCGACGCCCGCCACCTCGTCAGCACCGGCGAGGAGGGCTTCTACGACCACCGCGCGGGTTTCTCGGGTTACGTCTATGACGGCGGGCCGGGAACGGACTTCATCGCCAACAACGCGCACCCCAGCATCGATCTGGTCACGATGCACCTCTATCCGGACTCCTGGAACCTGAGCAACCTGGACGCGCTGGACTGGATCAACGTGCACGTCGACGACGCGCGCAACGTGCTGGGCAAGCCCGTCATGCTTGGCGAGTACGGCAAGACGGCGAGCACGGCCGCCGACACGGCGGTCCGCGACGCGCTCTACACCGACTGGTACCACCAGATCGAGATGCACAACGGCAACGGGGACAACTTCTGGATCCTCTACGGCAACGCGTACAAGAACTACGACAACCTGGGCGTCTACTACCCGGGTGACACCTCCACCGTCGCGATCATCGAGAACCACAGCGGCGTCATGAGCGCCCGGGTCGGGCAGAACACGGTGGCCGACGAGGTGGCGCTGACCGAGACCGCCGGCGCCGGCACGGTGACGGGCAGCTACACGGACACGCGCGCGGCCGACGGCGTGCGCGAGGTGTTGACCGAGGTGCTCAGCAGCGGATCACCCTCGAAACGGTACAGCAACCTCTCCTGGACCTACCGGCTGTGGGTGACCAAGGGTGACGCGCCGGTGTTCAAGGTCCGCGCCTGGAGGTCCACCAGCGGCGACGGCGACAATTTCCAGTTCGCCTACTCGACGGACAATCTCTCCTTCGCCAACATGCTGACCGTCTCCAAGACGGCGGACGACGGGCAGTACCAGACGTTCACGCTGCCGACCAGCGTGCGCGAGAAGGTCTACATCCGCGTGGTCGACACCGACCACACCGCCGGGCACCAGGTGCTGGACTCGCTGTTCATCGATCACATGACCGTCGAGGTGACCGGCATCGCCCTGTCGACGGACATGCCGCCCACGGTGGCCATCAACGCCCCCGCCAACGGCGCCGCCGTCTCGGGCGTGGTCGCGATCTCGGCGACCGCGAGCGACAACGAAGGGGTGGCTGCCGTCGAATATTCGATCGACGGTGGCGCCTACGTCGCGATGACGGCCGCCGGCGGCGGCGTCTGGACGGGCAGCTGGGACGCCAGCGCGCAGCCGCAGGGTGGAGCGCATACGATCGGCGTGCGCGCCACCGACACCGGCAGCCAGACCGCCGTGGCGTCGGTCAGCGTCCACATCGACAACTTCCCCAACGATCCGGACCCCACGGCCAGCATCTCGGCCCCCGCGGACGGCAGCACCGTCAAGGGGAGCGTGACCATCAACGCCACGGCCACCGACGACACCGCGGTCACCGCGGTCCAGTACCGCATCGACGGAGGCAGCTGGAACGCCATGAGCTTCGTCTCGGGCAATCAGTGGACCGGGGCCTGGGACACCACGACGGTGGCCGACGGCTTCCACACGATCGGCGTGCGATCGATCGACAACGTCGGCCAGCCGTCGCAGATCGCGACCGTCACGGTGCGCGTCGCCAACGTCGTCTCGGCGATTGTCCACATCCAGAACATCGCGATGAGCGGCAAGGTGTACGGCCAGAGGCGCCAGGCCGAGGCGGACGTCCTGATCTACGACGTCGGCGGGACGCCGGCCGCCGGCGTGAGCGTCACGGTGGCCTGGAGCGGCAACGCCTCGCCAGCAACCTTTACCGTCGTCACCGGTACGAACGGCGTGGCCACGGTGTTCTCGAACAAGGACTTCCCGGGAACGTTCGTCGCGACGGTCACCGGCGTCTCCTGCACCAGCTGCACCTACGATCAGAGCGCCAACGTCCAGACCAGCAACTCGATCACCATCCCGTGATCTGCCCGTAGCCGCGGCGTCGCGGTCTCGGTCGTGTGGGGAGCACACGCGAAAATGAGGTAAGCGCGGATATCGCGCCGGCAAGAGGTGGGCCCACATTCACCGGTGTGGGCGCGGGGGACCTCGTGGCCGAGCATCTCCGGCTGATCGTCGACCAGCTGGGTGACGGCATCATCCTTTTCGATCGTGAAGGGCAGTGCGAGTATCTGAACCCGGAGGCGGTGCGCATCGTCGGCAAGCCGCCATCCGAGGTGGTCGGCAAGCACATCGGGCAGGCGGTGCCCGCTGCGATGAGCCAGGTCGTGGAGGGCGCGCGTGAGCGCCTGATTGCGGGCGAGGAAGTCCTGCTCGTGCGGAGCCACTTCGCCCAGGGGCGGTGGTTCGAGATTCTGGGCCGCCCGCTGGGGGGCAGCTTCGTCGTCCATTTCCGGGACATCACCGAGCGCCTGCAGGCCGAATCAGCGCGACGCCAGAGCGAGGAACGATTCCGCATCCTCGTCAACGGCGTGAGGGACTACTCCATCGTCATGCTGGATCCCAAGGGTCAGATCACCAGCTGGAACCCCGGCGCCGAGCGAATCAGCGGGTTCACGCGCGAAGAGGTCATCGGCAAGCATGTGTCGTTCCTTCTTCCGCCGGAGCTGGTGAAGCGCGGCGAGCCACGCCGGAGGCTCGAGGAGGCGGTGCGAAAGGGCAGCATCTCGACCGAGCACTGGGGTGTCCGCAAGGACGGCTCACGCTACCTTGTGCAGTCCACCTACACCTCTCTGCTCGACGATCTGGGCGTGCCGAGCGGATTCGCCGTCGTGAATCACGAGATCACGGAGCAGCGAAGGATCGAGGAATCGCTGCGAACCAGCGAGGAACGGCTGCGACTCGCCCTCGAGGCCGGCGCGGTCGGCACGTGGGAGGAGATCGTCGGAACGGAACGATTGATCGCGGACAGCCGGTTTCTCGCGCTTTGCGGGCTGCGGCCAAACCTGCAGCCGAGCATCCGGGAGTTCATGTCCATCGTCCACCCCGACGACCGTGAATACGTTCTGCGGGAACGCCAGCAGGTGTTGGACGAGGGCGGGGAGTTCGAGTTCGAATTTCGTGTCATCGGACAGGTGGACCAGAAAACGCGATGGGTCGAGTGCCACGGCAAGCGACTCGATTCCGGGGACGGCTCGGGGCACATGCGCGTCATCGGCGTGCTTCGCGACAGCACCAGGCGCCACCAGGCGGACGAGTTCCGCAAGCTCGCGGCGGGGGTCATTGCGCACGATCTGCGGTCGCCCCTGTCAGCGATCAAGATGGCGAGCCAGATGATCGAACGTGAAGCCCTTCCGCCCGGCGCCGTTCACAAGATTCAGGTCGTCGTCCGGACGGTCGACCGCATGGTGAACATGGGACAGCGGCTGCTGCTTTACAGCCAGGCCCAGTTCGGCGGCGGCCTTTCGCTCGAGAGAGGGTTCACCGACCTCGAACAGATCTGCGCCGAAGCGATCAGCGACGTTCAGGTGGCTCATCCGGGTAGTCAGATCCACTTCGAGGCTGAGGGCGACTGTCGCGGCGTGTGGGACCGGACCCGGTTGGCCGAGGTCGCGTCCAATCTGGTCGGAAACGCGGTGAAGCACGGGCAGCCCGGACAACCGATCTACGTCGTGGCCCGGGGCGAAGGCGATCAGGTCGCGCTGCGCGTCCACAACTTCGGGACGCCCATTCCGACCGAGTCGATTCCGGCGCTCTTCGAGCCGTTCCACCGCGCGCAGAAGCAGCGAGGATCAGCCGAGGACAGCTTCGGACTCGGCCTCTACATCGTCAGAGAGATCATCGCGGCCCACGGGGGAACGGTGGAGGTGAGCTCGTCGGCGGCAGCCGGGACGACGTTCGTCGTTCGCCTGCCGCGCGACGCAGGCGCTCACCCCGAGCATCACGCCGCGTAGGGGCTATGTGCTGATGCGACCGAAGAGGTCGCGCTCGTAGCGCTCGGCCAGCGGACCCCGGTCCGCCCACGCGCCCACTGCGATCGAGATCCCCATGACGCCGTTGTGCCAGAAGGTCGCGCTGCCCAGCGGATGGACCGCGAACGCGAGCACGACGACCAGCGCGCCGATGGCCTCGGTGAGGTACCTCGACCTGCGGTCGTAGCTCGTGAGCGCCGCGAACACGATCGTGAGCACGCCGCAGATGGCGGTCGAGGCGACCTGACCGCGACCTTGGGGCAAGACGAAGGCCGAGACGAAGAGCCACAGGCCCATGAGGATGTTGAAGATCCGCGTTGTCATGGCGTCCTCCAGATTTTCCCCTAAATGAAAACCTAACGCCGTCAACGCCTTGATCGAGGGGCTCGCCTAGCTCGTCGCTGGCAAGCGCGCCAGGGATGAGGCGCGGAAGGTGGCGGCGAGGGCAGCGTCGAGGCCGCCGGCGACGCGGGTGATCACGGCGGCCCGCTCGGCGCGGGCGGCGTCCGCACCGGCGGCGTCACCGTTCGCCGCGTGGATCTCGGCGGCCGCCGCGAGCGTGGTCCACAGCTGCGCCGGGTTGCCGACTTCGCGCGCCAGCGCCACCGCGCGATCGATCTCGGCGTGGGCCGCCGTGGTCTCGCCGGCCGCGAGCCGGATCAGCGCGCCCAGACGCTGGGCGGCGGCGATGTACTTGCGGCTGCCGCTTCGCTCCGCGAGATCCAGGCACGCGGAGGCGCACGTCGCGGCGCTGCTCCGGTCGCCTCGCCGCAGGTACAGCGTGCCCCGGTTCGCGTAGAGATGCTGCGCGTAGCGCCAGCTCATCCGGCGATCGTGGCCGGTCGCCGTGCGCAGGAAGCTCTCGATCCGCTCGTACTCCTCATCGGCCTCCTGCGACCGCCCGAGCGCGATCAGCGCATCGGCTGCGTTGAGGTGCGCGTTCGCCGCGACCTCAGGATCGCGCTCTTCGGTCACCTCCAAGCAGCGCCGGTTGAGCGCCAGCGCCCGCTCGGGATCCTGCAGGTCGCCGTAGATCCAGCCAAGCGTGTTGAGGCAGCGGCCCATCGAGAAGGCGTCGCCGTTCCGCTCGCAGAAGGCCAGCACGTCGGTGAGCTCCTCGAGCGCCGCGCGGAACTCGCCGCGTCCGGCGCGCGCCAGGTTGCGCGCCCAGCGGTGCTGGGTCCTGAACGCTGCAAACCCCCCGCGCGCCACGGTCGGCCCGAACCGCTCGGACAACGACAGGGCCTCGTCGAAGCGTCCCTGCCAGGTCTTGCGCGCCATGCTCATGTTTCCCAGGAATGCGTGACCGAGCGGGTCCGTGATCTGATCGGCCACGGCCATGGCCCTGCTGAAACAGGCGTCGCCTTCGGCCTGGCGTTCCGGGCCGGCCCGGACCAGGAGACTGCCCAGCATGCCGTTGATCGCGCCAGTGAGCCCCGGCATGTCGTTGCCTGCCAGGGCGAGAGCCGCGCGAAAGCGCTCCTCGGCGACCCCGCCGCCGCCGCCGAAGACGTGCATCGACCCGGCGTAGAGCAGGGCCGTGCCCTCGAGCGCGCGATCGTTCGAGCGCCGGGCCTCCTGGTGCAGTCGTTCGAAGTCCTCCGCGGCGCGCGTGGGGTCCCCGAGCACGAAACGCGCCAAGCCGCGGCCCTTGAGGGCCAGCGCCAGCCCGGAGCGGCCCTGGTCTCCGAGCCGGTCGGCGATCCCGACCGCTCGATCGTAGAGGTCGAGGGCGACCCGGTTCGCGCAGTCGACGGACGCCTGGGCGCCGCCCCGCAACAGGCAGGCGAGCGCCTGGAGCCAGTCCTCGCCGGCCTGGTGGTGGTGGGCGAGCACGCCCCAGCGCTCGTCGAGGCGATCGGCGTAGAGCTCGGTGATGGCGGCGGCGACCGCTCGGTGCAACGCCTTGCGGCGCTCCCCCAGCAGCGTCGAGTAGGCGACGTCGTGGGTGAGCGCGTGGTTGAACATGTACGCGACCTCGGCCTCGGCCTTCGTGCCGATGACCAGCTCCAGCTTCTCGAGCTCGGCAAGCGTCGGCCGCAGGTCGGGGCCGAGGTCGGAGATGCGCTCGAGCAACCCGGCGCTGAACTCGCGGCCGATCACCGACGCCAGCTGCAGCGCTTCACGCGCCGCGCGCGGCAAGCGATCGATGCGCGCGAGGATGACGTCCTGGATCCTGACCGGGATGGTGACGCTCTCGAGCGGCCGGCGCAGCACGACGCGCCCGTCCTCGCGCCCGAGCACCCCTTCCTCGAGCAGCGACCGCACCACTTCTTCGAGGAAGAACGGGTTGCCCTCCGCGCGTGTCAGCATGCGCTCCACCAGCTCGGGCGGCAGCGCGTCGGTGTCCAGCACGGCCCGCGCGATGCGCTCGCTGTCGCTCTCGTCGAGCGGCGCGAGCGCCAGCGTCGGCACCGTGTCGCCGTCGCCGAGGCGGGGCGCGTACCCGGGGCGTGACGTCACGATCAGCAGCACGCGCGCCTCACCGATCCGGCGCACGAGGTGGGCCAGCACGCGCTCGGATTGCTCGTCGACCCAGTGCAGATCCTCCCCCACCAGCACGAGCGGCCGGTCGTCGGCCCGACGCTGGAACAGCTCCCAGATCGCGTCGAGGATCCGGAACTGCCGCTCGAGCGGGTCCAGCCGCGTGGCCTGCTCGTCCGCGGCCCCGGCGTGCAGCAGGAATTTGAGAAAGGGTGCCGCGGCACGAAGGCGCGGCATCGCGTCGATGGCCGCAGCGACCTGCGCGCCGTCGTCGCCCTCGCCGACGCCGAGCGCACGGCGCGCGACCTCGATCACCGGCAGGTAGGGCGACGATTGACCGATGGCCGTGCAGTGACCCTCGAGCCACGTCCCCTCGTCCGCCAGCGCGACGTGCAGCTCGCGCAGGAGGCGCGACTTGCCGATCCCCGGCGGGCCGGTCAGAAGGACGGTCCGCCCGTGCCCACCCCGCACCTCCGCGAACAGCGCGCGCAGGTGATCGAGCTCGGCGGTTCGGCCCACGAACGGCGACAGGCCGCGCGCGGCGGCGGCGTCGATGCGCGAACGGACCTCGCGCGGCGCCACCGCGCGGAAGACCCGTACGGCCTCGGTCTTTCCCTTGACCGCGCGCTCGCCCAGCTGTTCGCAGTCGATGTAATCCCGCACCTCGCGCCAGGTCGCCTCGCTGAGATAGACCGTGCCCGGCTCGGCCATGCCCTCCAGCCGAGCCGCCAGGTTCGCGGTGTCACCCACCGCCGAGTAGTCCATGACCAGGTCGTCGCTGATCGTGCCGACGACCACCGGGCCGGTGTGCAAGCCGACGCGGAACTTCTGGTCGAACCCGTAGCGCGCGCGGACGGCGACCGCGTCCGCGACCAGCGCCTTCTGCATCTCGAGCGCGGCAAGCACCGCGCGCTGCGCCGAGTCCTCGTGCGCGAGCGGCGCGCCGAACAACGCCATGACGCCGTCGCCGCGGAACTGGGTGATGGCGCCCTCGTAGCGGTGAACCGCCTCCATCATCAGCGCCACCGCCCGCTGCACCACCGCGTAGACCTGCTCCGCGTCCACGCGCTCGCCGTACGCCGTCGACCCCACCGCGTCAGCGAACAGCACCGTGACGACCCGTCGCTCGCCTTGCATCGACGTCCGCTCCTGGAGGATCCGGCGCGCGAGATGGGCGGGCGTATGAGCGGCGAGGCGGCTCGCGGGCGTCGGGACGGGCGCGGTCGCGGCCACGCCCTGGAGAGAATGCCCGCAGTTGTCGCAGAAGCGTGCGCCCTCGCGGTTTTCCTGTCCGCAGTTGGGGCAGCTCAGCACCGCAAGACACTCCGTTCGAAGCGGGCCCGTGTCAAGGCAGCCACGCGCTCGCGCTCACGATAGAATCGATCACGAGGCGATCTCGGACTTGAGGCTCAAAACAGGGACCATCGTCGTCAGTGCCGCGCTGCTGTTCGCCGCCTGCTCGGGCGGCGGCGCTGCAGCGGATGCCGGCGGTGGAAAAGGAGGCGTTGCCGGCACGGGCGGGGCCAGCGGAGCGGGCGGGGTGGGTGGATCGAGCGGCTCGGGCGGATCGTCGGGGAGCGGCCCCGGCACCGGCGGGGGAGCCGGCACAGCTGGTACAGGCGGCCGCGTGTACACCACGGCCTTCCCGCTGACCGAGAACCCGATCTCGGAGGGGGGAAACTGGATCAACGGTCAGGCCGTCGGGCTCGATTGGCATGACGTCTCGACGACCCCCGGACTCGCGATCGGTCATCAGAGCGGGTCGTCGTACACGGACGGGACGGCCTTGCTGACCGGATCGTGGGGGCCGACGCAGACCGTGGAGGCCGTCGTGCACACCGTCAACCCGAAGGAGTCCTGCTATCAGGAGGTCGAGATGCGCCTCCGCAGCAGCCTCACCGCGCACAGCTGCAGCGGCTACGAGATCTCGTTCAAGGCCACGAAGAGCGCGAGCGCGTACCTCATCATCGTGCGGTGGAATGGGCCGGTCGGAAATTTCACGTACCTCCTGAATTCCTCCGGCGCCCAGTACGGCATCGCGGAAGGGGACACCGTCAGGGCGACGATCGTCGGCAACGTCATCACCGCTTACCTCAACGGCGTTGCCGTCGGAACCGCGACAGACTCGACTTACACGACGGGAAGTCCGGGCATGGGCTTCAATCTCGAAACCAGCGACGCCTCGTGCATCGGGACCAATGGCGACTATGGATTCACGCGCCTGACGGCGATGTCCGACTGACCGAGCTCACCACCAGCCGCCGATGCCGGTGCTGAAGCCCTCCGTGTAATGGAACGTCTGCCCGGAGCCTGCCGTGCTTTTGTCCGCGTTCACCGCAGGTCCGAGCGCCACGAAGAAATGCCGGGCCGGATGCAGCAGCAGCAGCAGCTGTCCGCCCACGACCAGGCTGTTCGCGCCCGATCCGTCGAGGTCGCGCGCGACGCCGGCGCCGAGCCGGGGCCACAGCGAGACGACGTCGGACACGCGCGCGACGAGGCCCAGGTTGAGCAGCCCCTGGGCCGCGCTCGACGTCGTCGTGGTGGTGGTCGTGGACTTGCCGGTGCCGGTCGGGACGGTCAGTTTGGTTCGCGAGTATCCGGCATCGAAGCCGACCGTCAGCATGTTGGTGACCAGGAAATCGAACGCCAGCGAGACAACGATCGTCGTCGCGATGTCCGAGTGCGAGACGAAGCCAAGCCCTTGCTGCATGATGATCTGGCCCGAGCGCCCGAACCGCTCGGGCGCCTCTGCCGGCAGGCCCGGCGCGACCGCCGTCGGAACGACCGCCGCCGCCGGCGAGCCGGGCTGAACCGGATACGGCGCGGGCGCCACCGGCTGGGGCGGCGATGCGGCCAGTCCTTCGACCGAAGCGACGTCTTCGTAGGCAACGACCCTGGTCGTGTCGTTGGCGAGGCGAACCAGGTATCCGTTGGGAAGACGATCGATGATCTGTCCTTCCACGGTCTCGCCGCCGCGCGTGACGAAGCGCGCGGATCCCGGCGCGGGGGCGACGCGCGCGGTGTCCGGCGCGGGCGAGCCTTCGTCACCGGTCGCGCGCGCCTGCCGCGCGGGCACGGCGACGGCCGCGATAATCAGGGCGGCAACCTTCGTCACCACGACCCTCCTCATGACCACGCCTCGAAAAGCAGGCAATCACGATACCGCGATGTGCAGGCCAGATCGAGCTTGGGGCTAGTAGCTGGGCGGGATCTCCGGAGGCCGCGTGGTGGCGAGGGTCTCGAACAGTGCGCGCAGTGCGGGCGGGTACGACGTCGGATCGACGCGGCTGCCGGGCCTGGAGTGGGAAGGGGTCGGGTGGAACAGCAGGCACCAGTAGCCTCTTGGCAACACGCCGTCGCGGCAGGCGCGCGCCTGCCGCCTGGCCATGCGGCGCACGTGGCGGACCGCCAGGCAGAGCGCGCCTTCGAGGAAGGGCCATGACGGATCCCAGCCGCTGCCGTGCGCCGGCGGCGGGGCTTCGGAGGCGAGGGGCGCCGCGGTCGCGTCGAGCAGCGCGAGCAGCTGTCGCGCCTCGCCCTCGCGTCCGCTCGCGACGAGGTGGCGGTACCAGTACACCGGCATCCACACGGGGCTCGGCTGCCACGTGGCCGCCGGGGGCTGGCAGAACGGCAGCGCGGCGGCTTCGACGAGCAGGCGCAGGCCTCCGGGCGGCGCGCGCAGCCCTGACCGTGCGCGATCGCCACCGCCTCCCGCCAGCAGGCGCTGCTCGCAGGCGTCGAGAAACGGGCCGGCGTCGGTCGGGAAGTCGCGCTGCGCGCCTGTGGGCAGGGTCAGCCGCTCGACCTCGACCCAGTTCCTGTCGTCGTCCTGGGTGGACACGCGCACCTCACCGTTCGCGGCGGCGAGCTCCAGGTAAGGCGCCTCCGCATCGTAGGAGAGCGGTGTGCGCGGACCGAGTGAAGGCAGCGCGGCCGCCCGCAGGAGGTGCGGCTCGTCGGCCTGCCACATCACGAGATCGCCGTCCACGGCGTGGTCCTTGCCGAACGACAGCCGGTCGATCGCGCCGTCCGGAAGCCGCACCGACCAGACGTATGCGCTTCCCCTCTCGTGCGAGATGAGGACCACGCGGTCGCCGAACCACTCGAGGTACGAGACGAAGCAGCCCTCGTACCCCCAGTCGAGCGTGTCGGTGAGGGCCAGCCCCATCTCGATCATCGGGGCGGGGGGCGCGGCGACGAACAGCGAAGCGATCTCCTCGCGCTCCTCGATCCAGGCGACGCGGCCGCGCGGATCGATGGCGCCGCGCTTCGCCTCCACCGGGCGCGGCGGCACGCCCGCGCGCGCGAGCCCTGCGCGGATCTCGGCTGCCGTCGAGGGCATGGCGCCATGCTATCAGGTAGTCTCTGTCGATCATGTTGGGCGCCTCGTTTGTTGGCGTGGGGGTCGCGGTGCTCCTCGCCGTTGGTCCCGCGCGCTTTCTGGGATCGGATCCGATCGGACCGCTGGCTCTGGCGCGGGCGGGATTGGTGGAGACGCCCGGCGACCGCACCTGCCGATCGTGGGGGCCGGTCGGCTCGCGCTGGCGCGAGCTGGATACCTTCGGCCAAATCGTGGGTGTCGTGTCCGTCGAGCAGCGCGAGTACTACGAGGTCAGCAGGTGCGACGAGCTCTCCGTGCGGCGCGTGAGCGGGCGCAAAGGCGCTGGCGTCTTCGTCGACGCTCACGCGCGATACCAGGCGCCGCCCGTAAGCCCCTGGCAGCCCGGGCAGGACACGCGCGCCGCCCTCGAGGCCCTCGCGCGCGCTCACCAGCGTGAGATCCAGAACCTCGACCCCGCCCTCCACGTGCCGTTCGAGCAGCGGGTCCTGTTCTTCGAGTGGTCCGCGACGGGCGAGCGCTACGCGGTCGTCGGCGGGCAGTCTCTCATCGTTCTTCTGTATCAGCGCGGACGCTGGGAGATCACGTACGAGCAGAAACCAAAAACGATGCGCTCATTTGATGAGAGCTACAAGGTCCTCGTCGTCACCGACATGAACGGCGATCGGAGGCCGGAGATCGTGGTCCACCGCAAAGAAGAACGAGGCGAGTGGTACGGCGACTTCACCCTTTCGCTCGGGAGCGATGGAGTCTGGAAGGAGATCGCGTCCGGCATCTTCGGTTCGACCGCCTGACGTCAGCCGCCGGGAGCATCGTTCATGATGTAGCCGGTCAGGTCGCTGACCTTGGCCTCCAGCGCGTTCATCACGTCGTAGAGCAAGTGGCGCTCGCTCAAGAGGGCGAGATAGTTCTCCGTCCGATCGAGGATCACGGCGTGACGGACGTGTCGCGCGCGCATCGCCGACGCCGCGCTCTCGACGGAGTCCGAGTCGAGCACCTTGACGATATCGGTGTTCATGACCTCGCCGACGCGCGTCGTGACGGGATCGCGACCCTCGGCGACGACACGCTTGACGAGGTCGCGTTCGCTGAAGACCCCGACGATGGCGGCGCCTTTGCGCACCGCGATCGCGCCAATATGCGACTCGGCCATGATGCGCGCTGTCTCACGCACGCTCACGTCGGGGGTAACCTCCGGTCTCTCGTGGGTCAAACGAAGTAACCGCATCACAAGCCCTCCGATCGCACAGCATTAGCCTACGATGCCGCTCGTCAACGGCAGATGTCAGGTTCGTCAACGCTCCGCAAAATCGCGGCCGCCGGACATCTTGGATCGTCCCGATGCCGTCTACGGCGTTCGCGACGCTTCGGAGGCGAAAGCGACCTTCCACGCCTCCAGCGACAGGTCGACGGGGGGCTCGACGGCGGACCCGGCGACCAGTCGGTCCATGAAGTCCAGGAACCGTCCGGCAAAGTTGGGCCGCGAGATTCGCCAGGCGGCTCGAAAGCCGGGGCTTCTCGCCGAGAGCCGCGCGCCGGCGACGACGGTTTCGAACGCGTCGTCGTTCAACAGTCCTTCTTCGCGCTGATAGAACGAATCTTCGAAATGGAAGAAGAGCGCGCGGCAAAGGTTGTTGTACTGGCTCAGCTCCGTTTGCGTGATCTCGTGAGGGCTCCCCGAGCCGTGAAGCCACGCATCCGCCACGGCAGCGTCCGCGAGCGCCAGGTGCAGCTCGACGACGCGCGTGGCGCGGCTGTGCCTGATCGCGATCTGCTGATTGCGCTTCGTCTGCCTGACTTGAAGCGCAAGGTAGATGAGCGACATCAGCACAGCGAAGCCGCTGACGAAGCTTCCCAAGGATGCGAGATCGGAAAGTGACATCGAGGTCCCCAGCGTTGAGTTGATCCGCCGAGAGTAGCTCGCCGCCCGCTATTCGACGATCAGGATGTGGCAGCCGGAAGGGCAGGGGCTGCCGATGTTGACGCCGTCGTCGCAGTCTTCTTGCCCGGCCTGCACCACGCCGTCGCCGCAGTACGCGCCGAGCTTGCAGCCCGGGCCGCACTTGCCATATCCGCCCGCGTTGACGCCGTCGTCGCACTCTTCGCCGATGCTGACGATCCCGTCGCCGCAGACGGGGGTGCACTCGCTCGGCGCGGAGCTGAAGCCGCTCAAGGTGAGCTTGTACGACGAGCCGGTGGTCTGTCGCTCGGCCTGGAACACGGCGACCTCGTAGACCTGGCCGTCCTGGAGGCCGAAGTCGATGGTCGCGCCGGCGCCGAACGTCACCGAGCCCGACACGGGCGCGTGGATGCCGCCGAGATCGACGGCGAGCCGCTTGTTGACGAACAGCCAGACGTCGTCGTCACCCAGGAAGTCCAGCGTGTACGTGGTCTGCGCGTCGTACTTGAACCAGGTGCGGACCTCGCTGGTGAAGCTGAAGTTGTGCAGCGGCATCCCGGCCTCTTGCGTGAAGCTCGCGGCGTATGGTGCGTCGTAGCTCGCCGCGCTGCGCTCCGTCGCCGGCGTGAAGGTGTCGCCGTCGACCGGGAAGAAGAGCGGATTGCCGTCCACGCCGCCCGTCTGGAACATGGCCGTGTAGTTTCCGTTTTCGACGGTGCAGGAGATCATCGTGTAGCCCATCGCCGCGTCCTTGTCGCAGTCGGCGGTCTGGTTCCTGCTGGTGCAGGGGATCGGCGCCCCCGTGGCATCCAGCCGCTCGCCGCCGACGCTGCCGCAGAAGTAAGCTTTGATCGTCAGCGGCCACTGCTCGCCGTTCGGACCGTACCGGTTGACGTAGGCGTCGTGGCCGTTGCTCCAGAGGGTCAGCTTCGATGCGGTCGTGTGGTTGACGCCCGGTGTGTCGCGGTACCACTGCGCGAAGCTGGCGGCGCTGGCGATGAAGCTGCCCGTCCCGTTGCCGGTGTAGACGGGCTTTCCCTGCGCGTCCAGGTTCGGGGCGGCGATGCCGAGGATTGGCGTCGACCCGCCTTTCGTCCCAGGTTCGAAGTCGGTGGGGTTGTGGTAGCGAAAATCGCGGTAGACGATCGGGACCAGGATCCTGTCGCCGAGCGGCGGCTGCGTGCAGGTGAACCCGGGCTCGATCGTGCAGGTGGCCGAGCACCCGTCGCCGGAGACGCTGTTGCCGTCGTCGCACGCCTCGCCGACGACGATGCCGTCGCCGCACTTCGACACGCACGACGCGCCGGTGCAGTCCGGCTCGCGGCGGCAGTCTTCCGAGCAGCCGTCGAACGGCAGCGCGTTGCCGTCCTCGCAGCTCTCCGTCCCTTCGACCACGCCGTCGCCACACGTCGTGGGCGTGCAGACGCTCGGGCTGCCGTTGCACTTCCAGCCGATCTCGACCTTGCAGGTCGCGGAGCAGCCGTCGCCCGCGGTCGCGTTCCCGTCGTCGCAGAGCTCGGGCGGGACCTGCACGCCGTCGCCACAGCGCGCGACCCGGTGGCACGGCTGCCCGGGGGCCGGGCACGAAAACCCCGGCTCGACGACCAGGCAATCCGCGGAGCATCCATCGCCCGACACGTTGTTGCCGTCGTCGCACGCCTCGTCGGGCGTCCGCTGGCCGTTTCCGCAGCCGGGCCGCATCCCTGCGTCCAGGACCACGATTGGACCGGTCGAACCGCCGCCGCTCCCGCCGCTGGCTCCGCCATCGTTTCCACCGCCGGTTCCGCCGCCGGCGGTGCCCCCCGCCCGGGGCTTCACCGACGCGCAGCCGGCGGTGAGGGAGACGATTGCGCTCACACCAAACAGGACGAGACCGCCGACGAAGCGGCGCTGGATCACTTTCACGCTCATGGGTGCTCCAAATACCCGGTGAGAGCGCTCGCGATCTTCGCGTCGCGCACGGAAACGTTTGCGGTGTTCCGACGAATCTCGAACGCGAAGCTGGGACTGCTTCGGCGCTGCCAGAGACCAGAATCCGCCCACAGTCAGGTGTCCTGAGGCGGCCTCAGCGGTTCACCGTCCGATCGAAGCGCTAGCCGAGCATGGCGCGGTATTTCTGCCGGAGCCCATCTCGGAGCGTGATCAGCAGGGCCGCCTCGTCACGGGCGAGCCGTCGCTTTGCCGCAATCGCGGGGGCGGTGATGCCGGCCGCGGTCTCGGCGATCGCGTCGTGCGTCTCCCAGAAGTCGCTCACCGCTTGCAGCATGAGGCGCATCTCGACGACGTGCCCGTTCGACGCGCGCAGGTTGACGAGCACGTCTCCGTAGCCGCACGGCAGCGGCTCGCTGTGGCGATCGAGGACCCTCACCACGTCGTGCGTCGCCTTGACATGGGCGAGGGCATTGCGGAGATCGGCGACGCTGTCGAAGGCGATCACGCTGGACACGATGTCGAGCAGCCAGCTTGCGTCGCCCCCTAAGTCCTCGACGACCTTTTCCGTCGCGCGTCCGCGATCTTTGAGATCCGACGGCCCACGGGGCGTCCGGGCAACGACCGGCGGAATCTGCGAACGCTGGTCACGGAGATCGCGCAAGTCGGTCTTGAGCGCGGCGACCTTTGCTTCGAGGTCAGACGGCTCGACGCGAAAGATTTCGCCCCGGCCGAACCAGACGCGCGTCAGGTACTCCATTCCGGGGACCAGCTGGCCAGTCTCCCAGTCGTACTTGAGCACCGCGATCCCGTCATCGCCCGGCGAGATCTCCACGGGGCGCAACCCGACGACGTAACACTCGCGATTCATCCGAAACGACCCTACCGCCACGACAGGGGGCGCGTCACCTTGGTGGGCCGATGCGCGTACGAATGACCAGAGACATGTCGGGAGCCACCCTGACGGCGCTCGCGGCCTGGACCGTGCTTTCGTGCGGCGCGGCGACGCGGCCCGAGACCTCCGCGCCGACGTCGGCGGCCGCGCGACACCTCGAGGAGTGGCGGCGCGGCAGGATCGGCGTCTACCTGAACGACTTCGCAGAGCGCGGGCACTACCGCGCGGCCAACGCGCGGCTGCCGCCGCCCGCCACCGGCGAGAGCCGCGTCGTCTTCTTCGGCGATTCGATCACCGAGGCCTGGCCCCTCGAGCGTGACTTCCCCGGAAAGCCCTACGTCAACCGCGGCATCAGCGGCCAGACCACGTCGCAGCTCCTCCTCCGCATCCGCGAGGACGTGATCGATCTGGGCGCGCGCGCGGTCGTGATCCTGGCTGGAACCAACGACATCGCCGGCAACACGGGGCCCATCTCCCTCGAGGAGATCGAGGAGAACTTCGAGGCCATGGCGGAGCTCGCCCGCGCGCACGGCGTGCGCGTGATCTACTCGTCGATTCTCCCCGTGCACAACTACACGCCCGGCTCCGACCTGAACTTCGATCTGCGGCCGCCGGAGAAGATCGTGGCGCTCAATCGCTGGCTCGAGCGCTACAGCCGGGCGAACGGCCTCGTCTACCTCGACTACTTCTCCGCCATGGTCGACGAGCACGGCCTCATGCGGCGGGAGCTCGCCGATCAAGGCCTGCACCCGAACGCCGCCGGCTACGCGGTGATGGTCCCGCTCGCCGCCCGGGCCATCGGGCAGGCGCTGGCCGCGCCGGGCGCCGCGCCCCCGGCGCCGCCCCGGCGATGACCCACGCGTCCGTGCAACAACCGGCCGGCTACTGGATCTCGAGGAGCTCGACCTCGAACAGCAGCGTGGCGTTCGGCGGGATGACGGCACCTGCGCCGCGCGCGCCGTACCCCAGCTCCGGCGGGATCACGAGCGTGCGCTTGCCGCCCTGTTTCATGGTCGCAACGCCCTCGTCCCATCCTTTGATGACGCGGCCTTGTCCCAGCGGAAACGAGAACGGGCGGCCGCGGTCGACGGAGCTGTCGAACTTCGCGCCCTTGGCATTGTTCACCCACAGCCAGCCCGTGTAGTGCATCACGCACGTCTGGCCCTTCGACGGCACCGCCCCCGTGCCGACGCTGGTGTCCTCGTACTGCAGCCCGCTGGTCGTCGTGGTCATCGCCATGGGCGACAGCATACCGATGATGATTCGTCCTGCACAGTGCGGGTCACCAACCAATTTGAGATTGGTGGTGCCGACAGGCTCACTGAAAAAGCGAAAACGGATAGGTGATCACCTGGCTCATGTTCGACGCCGGGAACCGGAGGCCGCCCACCACGCGCTTGATGCAGCCGGTGATCCCGCCCTTGTGCAAGATGACGGGCGCCTCGACCTGCACGCCCTTCACCGCGCCGGTGCGCTGAATGCGGAATTTCACGGTGACGCGGCCCGGGACGAAGGTGTTCGCGTCCGGATGCGCGCGCGTGACGCAATCGATCACGGCGGCCTCCTTCGTGTGGAAGCGCGCGTCGATCTCGTCCTGCGATAGCTCGTGCCCGACCGCGTCCTTCGAGAAGTCGAGGGTCATGGCCTCCGGCCGCGACAGATCGTCGCCCTGCCAGACGATCTTGAGGTCGGCGGGGCGCAGCTTGATCGGCTCGGGCTCGTCGATCGGTTGACGCCGGCCGGCGACCGGGGCCGCCGTCGGCGACGTGAGCGGGCCGAACACCTCCGCCGGAGCCGCTTCGGTCGTCGAGGCGCCGCCGGGCGCAACCGGGGCGGGGCCTTCGCGGGGCGATGGGGCATAGGCACCCGGTGGCGGGCCCTCGTCGACAGGCGCCTCGCCCGACGGCGCCGACGCGACGAACACCTCGTTGCGCGCCATGCGCCGCACGCCGCGCCGCCTGCGCCGCCGCTCTTTGCCGTGCTTGGCGGGCTCGCCGGTCGCACCGGCGACCGGCGCGCGGGACGCCTCGAGGGATCGCCGCCAGTAGATGACGCCGGCGACGCCCGCGGCGGCGAGGACGAGCAGCAGCAAGAATCCCTTCAATGTCCTGGCCTGAGCCTACCGAAGGTGAGGCCATACCACCAGAAGGCTCGAGGCGTGCCGAATCAATGCTTGCTGAGCACGTAGATGGCCGGCGGGGCGCCGGTCGTGTTCGGCACGCTGATGACCAGCGTCGACCCCTGTACACAGTAGCTGTCCGAGGTGGACGTGTTGGTCGTGTTCATCAACGTCAGCGTCGACCCCGACGTCGTGTACATCCCCGACACGGTCGCCGTCGTGTTGAAGGCGGCCGTGCATTCGCACGAGCCTGACGCGGCGCTGGCGCAGCTGCCGGACGTGTATGTTCCCTGTCCAACGGCCATCTGAAAATTGGCGTCGATCTGCGCGCAGGTGCCGAGCACGTCGAAGCAGGACGACGGCACCACCTCGTGGAGCATGCCCGTCCCGGTCAGATCCTCGGTCACGGTGCCGTCCGTCCTGAAGGTGAACGTTCCCGTCTCGGTCAACGTCGACCCGGCATACTGGACCCCGGCGCAGATCCCCGGGTCCGGCGTCGTGACGGTGAGGTTGCAGACCTCGATGATGGCCCAGGTGCCCACGACGCCGCCCCCGCAGGCGCTGGCACGACCGCAGCCCGAGACGCTGCCGCCCGTCCCGCCGGCCCCGCCGCCCCCGCCCACGGCGCCCACGCCGCCCGTCCCGGTGGAGCCCATGCCGTCGCCGCAGCCGGACGTCGCGACGGCCACCAACGCGATCGAAGACAAGAGAATGCCTCTCATGACCCACACCCCCGTCAGCCTAAACGAGCGGCCGCGCCCAAATGACGGACAATTTTCGTGGGGGTGGACCGGCTCGCGGGGGTCATGGCTCGTACTGGTCAGGGACTGGTGAGGACTGGTTACGAAGTCATGCAATGTGGGCCCATCCGCAAGATAATCGGCGTACCCGGACGCAACGATGGCCGTGACCAGCAGCTCGCCCACCACCCGATCGGGGGCCGGCCCGACCGATGCGGCGCTGGTCGTGGCGGCGCGCGCCGGCGAATCGTGGGCGCAGGAGGCGCTGTTTCGGCGCCACGCGCGGATGGCGCTGGGCCTGGCGCACCGCCTGCTGCCGCAGGACGACGAGGTCGACGACCTGGTGCAGGACTGCTTCGTGTCGGCGCTGAAGCGGCTGTCGTCGCTGGACAACCCGCAGGCGTTCGCGGCGTGGCTGGGATCGATCGTCGTGCGGGCGGTCGGCAAGCGGCTGCGCCGGCGGCGGCTGCTGTCGCGGCTGGGGCTGCGCGTGCCGGAGGAGATCGACGCGGACGCGATCGCCGCGCCGTCGGTGCCGGGCGACGTGGCGGTCGAGCTGCGGCGCGTGTACGCGGTCGTCGCGGGGCTGCCGGCGCAGGCGCGCGTCGCGCTGGTGCTGCGGCGGGTGGACGGGCTGGAGGTGCCGGAGATCGCGCGGCGGATGGGCGTCGGGCTGTCGACCGTGAAGAGGCGTCTGAAATTGGCGGAGGAGATCCTTGAGCGATCAAGAAAAGGATAGGTTGGCTCCCCACGTGCGGGTGGATCTGTCGGAGTCGCGCGTCGACCGGCTGTGGGGCGGGGTGTCGGCGCGGCTCGGCGGCCCGAGGCGCGCGCGCGGCTGGGTATGGGCGACCGCCGTCGGCTGCGTGGCGGCGGCGGCGATCATCGTGTTCGCGCGTGGGCGCGGGATCCACGGCCGCGGCGGTGAGACGCAAGTGGCGGCGACGTCGGCCTGGGAGGGCGCGCAGCTGGAGACGGCGGCGGACGCGGTGGCGGTGAAGCTGGTCGACGGCTCGAGCCTGAAGGTGGAGCCGCGCTCGCGCGTCGAGGTGCGCGACCGGACGGCGTCCGCGGTGAAGCTGGTGCTGGCGCGCGGGCGGATCGCCTGCGACGTGACCCATCGGGAGGGGCGGTCGTTCGTCGTCGCGGCGGGCGGCGTCGAGGTGCGGGTGGTCGGGACGCGGTTCTCGGTGGCGAACGAGGAGGCCCAGGCGGGCGTCGGCCGGCGCGTCGAGGTGCGCGTCGAGCGCGGCATCGTCGAGGTGCGCGGCGCGGACGGCGAGATCGTGCGCGTCGAGGCCGGGCACAGCTGGTCGCAGGTGACGAAGACCGAGGCGCTGGCGCAGCCAGAGACTGAGACTGAGACGGCGCCCGAGCCCGAGGCCGAGCCCGAACGCGCCGCGCCCGCCAATCCGTCGTCGGCGGCCGGCAAGCCGCGCCTCGCCGCGCGGCCCGCGCCGGCCGATGCGCGCACGCTGTTCGAGCAGGCGCGCAGCCAGTGGCGCGCTGGCAAGATGGCGGACGCGGCGCAGACGTATCAGACGCTTCTCGCGACGCACCCGCGCGACCCGCGCGCCGGCCTCGCCGCCTTCGAGCTCGGGCGGCTGCGGATGGATCGCCTGGACGACATGCCCGGCGCGGTGCAGGCGCTGGAGCAAGCCGTCACGCTCGCGCCCGGCGCGGAGCTGCGCGAGGACGCGCTCGCGCGTCTGGTCGCGGCGGCGGCCGCCGCCCACGATCACGCCCGCTGCGCCCGCGCTCGCACCCGCTACCTCACCGACTACCCGAACGGCGTCCACCACCGGACCGTCTCGGCCGCCACCTGCGACTGAGCGACAAGCCGCTTACGGCAGTGCGCGCTACGGCAGCGGAACGCGCAGCATCGTCGCGCTGTGGTCGACCGTCGCCGGGTCGGCGCCGAGCTCGCCCTCGCGGTTGACGCCGATGCACCAGATGGAATCGTCGGTCCTGCGCGCGCACGTGAACATGCGCCCGGTGCGCACCTCGACCCAGCTGCTGTTCGGGTCCGAGCGCAACATGCTGGGGACGGCGTCGACCAGGTCGGGTCCGCCGATCTGGCCTTCCGTGTTGCGGCCCGCGCACCAGATCTCGCCGCCGGGCCGCAGCCCGCACGTGTGGAAGGTGCCGACGGTCGACGCGGACCAGTCGGCGTAGGTCGGGACCTGCGATGGCGACGGGCGCGGATTGACGTCGCCCATCGCGAGGGCGCCGCTCGCCTGCTCGCCCCAGCACCAGAGGCTGCCGCCGCGCTTGCGCGCGCAGGTCGTCGACTGCGAACAGCCGACCTCCGCCCAGTCGTCGTCCTCGCCGACCGCCACGGGCGCGCGAATCTCCTCGGGCAGCGTGGCGCCCTGACCGAGCTGCGAGTTCGTGTTGCGCCCCCAGCAGTAGAGGCGCCCCGGCGCGCGGATGCCGCACCCGTGTCCCTGTCCCGCGGCGATGAACGTCCAGTCGTGCGTGTCGCCGAGTTGCACCGGCGTCAGGCGGTCGTCGCCTGGATACTGATCGCCGAGCCCGAGTTGCCCCTCCTGGTTGTACCCCCAGCACCAGACGCTGGCGTCGACCAGCAGCGCGCACGTGAACTCGAAACCCGTGCGCACGTCGACCGCCTTGGCGGGAAGCGCGACCTGCCGGGCATCGGGGCGCGACACGCGATCGCCGGAGCCGAGCTGGCCGTTCGCGTTGCCGCCCCAGCACCAGACGCCGCCGTCGGCGGCGAGCGCGCAGCTGTGGGTGCTGCCCGCCGCCGGCGCGATCCAGGGACCGCCCGCGATCGACACGGGCGGCAGCGTCGTGCCTCCGTCGCTGCTGGCGACGCCGAGCTGTCCGTCTGTGTCGTCGCCCCAGCAGCGCAGCGCGCCGCCCGTGACCGCGCAGGCGTGGCCGAACCCGGCGGCCAGGCGGACGTCGGTCACCTGCAGAATCACCGGCGCGCCGCCGTCGATCGGACGCAGCACCTCGCCGCTGCGCGTACAGCCGGGCGTCGTCAGCACGACGGCGCTCGCGATCGCGAGGGCAGAGACGCCGCCGCGGCGGCTCACGGCGCCTCCAGGCCGAGGGTGGCGCCCAGCGCCACGCCGCTCGCGCGCGCGACGACCGCGCCGGCGTCGGTCGCCTCCACGCCGCGCAGCGCGACGGCGCCGTCGAGGCCGCCGGTCGCGTGCACGGATCGTCCGAGCGCCAGCCGGCCGACCAGGCGCAGCCGCGCCGTCGCCAGCAGGTTGCCGTACGCGGCGGCCTCGGCGCCGCTCGACGGCTGCGCGCGGAACTCGAGCCAGCCGACGTCGGCGCCGGCGCCCGCTTCGAGCGACGCGTGCCGGCTGCCCGCGACGCGGACCAGCAGCGCGAGCGCCCCGCCGGTCCCGAGCGCGCTCACCTCCCCGTGCGGCGCGGCCGCCGCGGGGCCGACGCGCACCGTGCCCGCGATCTCCAGCGCGATCCGCGGCGACAGGCGCAGGCGCCCGAACGCATCCGCGCCGATCAACGTGACGCCGCCGCTCTGGACGTAGCGCTCGATCACCCCGCGCGCGCCGAGGCCGTTCGTATCCACCTGCGCGGGCGCCAGCGTCTGGCCCACCGCGGTGACGACCTGCGGTCGGGCGTTCGCCTGGGCCTGTCGGGCGCGGGCGGTATCGAGCGCGATCTCGGCCCAGCTCGCGCGCAAAAGCTCGTCGGCCTCGATCGCGATGGCGGCGGAGCGGCCGTCGTCCGGGATGCGCGACAGATCGACGTCGCGGCGGACGCGCTTGCGCGTGACCGCATCACGCACTTCGATGTCGACCGTCGCCTTGGCGGTGTCGTCGGGGCTGAGGTCGACAGTCAGCGTCGCCAGCGGCTCGCCGCGCGCGGGATGTGCGTCCGCCGAGCAGGCCGCGATCCCCTGGCCGGCCAGCGTGTGCTGCAGATCGGACAGGATGCCGGCGCGCTGGACGTCGCTCCACGCCTGCGCGCCGAGTTGCAGCAGCACCCACGGTCCGTCGCCGCCGTCCGCGCATCGCGGCTCGGCGGCGGCCGCCGCCGGCAACACGGCGACGGCGGTGCACAAGGCGAGCGACAGCGTCGGACCGCGCATCCCGCTCCATGATAACTCCCGCAATAACCGCGTGATCGCGCGGTGTTTGGTCCTGACGATCTGTTGGACCGTTTGGCGGACCTCGGGGTTCGTACAGGGCAGGATGCGCGTCTTCCTGACATGCGCCGCATTCGTGCTGGCGTCCGGCCTCCTCGGCTGTAACGGCAACCTCGGGGGCCACAGTGCGGGGACGGCCGGCAACGGCATGATCACCGGGACCGGCGGCGCGAGCGGCGGCGCGGGCGGAACGACGCCGGCGCCGACCTCGCCCGACATGTTCGGCACCTGCCCGTCGGGCGGCGGCGAGCCGGGCGCCTCACCGCTGATCAAGCTGTCCACCATCCAGTACCGCAACACGGTTCGCGACCTTCTGACCGCGAGCGGCCTGCCGGACGTGGCGACCGAGGTGGCGCCGATGCTGGCGGCGATCCCGGACGACAGCACGGTCGCGTTCCGCGGGCTCGACACGCGTGTCTCGAGCGACCACATCCAGGGCTACTTCAACGTCGCGAGCGCGGCCGCCGACGGCGCGATCAAGACCAGCCAGCGCCTGACCGCGCTCGCCGGCAGCTGCGCCGCGACGTCACCGCTCGCGCAGAGCTGCCTGGACGCATTCCTCGCGTCGTTCGGCAAGCGCGCTTTCCGCCGCCCGCTCGCCGCCGACGAGCTCGCCGAGATGAAGGACGTCGCGATGGGCACGTCGCCCGCGCCGGCCAACGCCACCGAGGCGATCCGCAACGTCGTCGTGATGCTGCTCATGTCGCCGCGTTTCGTGAATCACCTCGAGCTGGCGGGCACCCCGCTCTCGAGCCAGCCGGACGTCCTCGCGCTCGATCCCTACGAGGTGGCGTCGCGCCTGTCGTACACGTTCTGGCAAACGCTTCCCGACGACGCGCTGCTGGCCGCGGCGGCTGATGGATCGTTGGCGACCGACGCAGGCTTCAACACGCAGCTCGATCGCGTGTTCGCCGATCCGCGCACGCGCGACACCGTCTGGCAGTTCTGGGACGAGTGGATGAAGTTCGATTCGTTCACCGGCTTCTCGTCCGACCGGCCCGCGTTCATGACGTTCGCGGCGGGCGAGAACGTCGGCGTCGCCGGCCACGACCACTGGGGCGACATGGTCACCGAGATCCACGATCTCACCGACCTCTACACCTGGACGCAGTCCGGATCGCTCGATGATCTGTTGACCTCCACCGTGTCGGTCACGAAGTCGGCCGACCTGGCGCACCTCTACGGCGTGTCCGCGTGGAGCGGCGGCGGCGCCTACCCGCAGTTCACGGACGGCAGCCGCAGCGGGATCCTGCAGCGCGCGGCGCTGCTCGCCGACAACCTGGAGACGACGAACCCGTTCCACCGCGGCGCTCTGATCCGGCGCTCGATCCTGTGCGACAACCTGCCGCGCCCCGATCCCAACAGCCTGCCGGCCGGATCGCTGGATCCGCCGCCGCAGAGCACGGCGATGACCACGCGCCAGCGTTACGAGGCCAAGGTCGCCGGCAACGGCCTGTGCTCGGGCTGCCACGATTCGTTCAGCAACCTCGGCTACGTCATGGAGGCGTACGACGCGCTCGGCCGCTTCCGCACGATGGAGAAGGTGTACGACGAGCAGACCGGCGCGCTGCTGGCGACGCTGCCGATCGACACGACCGGCATCCCGCAGGTGATCATCGGCGACATGCGGCCGGTCGCGGGCCCGGCCGAAATGAACCAGCGGATCGTCGAGAGCGGCAAGGTCGAGGCCTGCCTGTCGGCCAATTATTTCCGGTACGCGCTGCGCCGCGATCCGACCGCCAACAGCGCCGACGCCTGCGCCTACGATTCGATGCGCAGCGGCCTCGCGTCGGGCGGCGCGCTGGCCGCCGCCTTCCGCGGTATCGCGACCAGCGCCGGTTTCCGCCAGCACAAGGTGGGCGCGCCATGAAGCGATTGACGAGATTCCCGCGGCGATTCTTCCTGAAGGGCGCGGGCGGCGCCGTCCTGGCGATGCCGTTCCTCGAGTCGCTGGCGCCGCGCAACGCCGCCGGGCAGACGGTGACGCCGCCCAAGCGCTTCATCGTGCTGAAGTCGTTCAGCACGCAGCTGGTGCAGGCGTGGTACCCGACGTTCACGGGCAACGGCTACGCGCTCCACGACAGCAAGTACGCCGGGACCACCAAGGCCGACGGGACGACGCTGCTGACGCAGAAGCTGGTCAGCGGCAAGAACTACACCTGGGCGCCGATCACCGACTTCCAGACGTCGAACGGCATCTCCGGCATTCTGGGGCCGGCGCTGAATCCGTTCCTGCCCAAGCTGACGCTGATCCGCGGCCTCGATTTCCTGCCCGCCGTGAACCACAACTACGGCGGCCTGCTGGGCAACTTCTCGTCCTGCACGGCGGCCACGCCCTGCGACGCCGACAGCCTGCCCCACGTCCCGACGATCGATCAGGTGATGGCGTATTCGCCGAAGGTCTACGCGACCACGCCGGGCCTCCGGTCGCTGCACATCTCGCAGGGTGTGACGAACGCGATGTCGTACTCCGACCTCGGCATGAAGGGCGGGCCGGTCCAGCAGCTGACCACGCGCGCGAACCCTCTCGACGCGTTCAACGACGTGTTCGCGGGGTTCACGCCCGGCGGCGGTATCAACCCGACGATGATGCGCGACAAGCTGCTCGTCGATCGCGTCTACGCCGACTACACGCGCCTCCGGCAGAACAGCCG
>Ga0066903_100000045_pt1 | contig 48095 bp, 61 predicted proteins | sample PanSoiMetaGPlot1_FD_67491 | JGI IMG/M metagenome (GOLD analysis project Ga0066903, IMG submission 67491) | Tropical forest soil microbial communities from Panama analyzed to predict greenhouse gas emissions - Panama Soil - Plot 1 (version 2) | ecosystem: Environmental > Terrestrial > Soil >... | reverse complement strand
GGGCATTTAATTCGTTGTGGCATTGATCACCTCCTTCAGAGCTTTCTTGAGTTGAGTCAATTGATCAGTGGGGCACTGGGCGAATAGGCGAGTAAAATACTTCTGCGCATTCTTCACTGCGCGGTCAAGATTCCAGCTTGGTTTGCGCCGCTTGGGGCGCCGCTCTGCAGCGACTCTCGCAGCTTTCGCCAGTGGCACCTTCTTCGCTTTAACGTCATCCAGCAATTCCGGCGCGCTCTCCATCACATTCAGGAACTGCTGCGCCTTGCGCTCTGAAACGCCCATCTTCTCGGCCAGTTGCTTCCGAGCAGGCGGAGCCCGTTTCGGCTTCGGCGGAGGCGCGGGTTTGTCATCCTCGATCTTTATCGAATAGCCTTGTGATCGTTCGGTCACAAGGCTATTTTTGGGACGGCCCCGTCCCGCCGTCTTACCACCTTGCGCCGCCGCCGTCCGCTGCCGTTCAAGCGCCTCCGCCCGAATCACCGGCGCAGCCTTTTGGCTGATCTCAAAGCGCTGATCATCATCGAGGTCGCGCCGCTCATAATTCATCTGCCATATATACTCGCCGGGGACCAAAGCGCCCTGATACTGTTCCACCTTCGGTTGTTTATTCAGTTCCAGGCAGATGCGTAGGCGATTGCGACCATCGAGTAGTACATTTCCCAAAAGGACAATAGGCACCAATTGGCCGTTCTTCTCAATCGATTCCTTTAGGCTTTCGTAAGCCTCGCCTTCCATCAGGGGGAACATTGCTGCCACCGGATGAACGCGATAGTTGCCGATGCGTTCTTCTGTTTGATCAACAATGGCCGGTATCATCTCTCCTCCACCGCTCCGCAATGCCGGCAGCGGACGCCCTCAAACCATCGCCACTCCAGCCCGCCATCCGGCGAGGTCACACCAGTCGGAAGCATGTCCGCGACGGCTTCCAGGCAACGCCAGCCGCAGACTGAGCATTCATCGCTCTCGTCTTGTTTCTGGCCGCTCATCAGCGACAGACCAAATGGCTATGCAAGGCCAGGTCGGCGCCGTCCACATCCATGCCGCTCTTCAGCGCCTTTCGTATCGCGCCCACTGCCGCTTCCGTCTTCACACGGACGAGCGCCGCATCCTGCGCGACTGCGGCCGGCGCGAACTGCTGGAGAGTGCTCATAATCGAGAGCCAGAGCGAAAGCGGCATCTTCATTTCCGCGATCAGGAACTGGGGATCGAGCTTGCCACCGTCTGTGATCTCCACGGCTTCAGAACCGCGGATGAAAAGAGTATTTAAGCTGGTCTTCAAATTATTCCAGCCGTTCTGCTGCATGACGCGGACGGTGTACTCGCGCAGATGTTTCTCTGCCCGTTCACACGCGAGTTCCTTCTGCTTCAGCCGGTCGCGTTCATCGTGGATGAAATCCTTTTCGGCGCTGAGACGCCTCAGGACGTGCGCCAGCCCATCGACCTTACGCACGAGATCGCCAGTGATCTGCTCGATTTGCGCGTCCAACTCCGCGATCTTCTTCAGCACTTCTTCGCGGTCCTCATCCGGCAAACCCATTCCGAGTTGGCCCTCATACATCGATCTCATTTCGTCGCGAATCGTGAGTTCGTCCGCGATAGCGAAGAATGTCTGGTTTGTGCTGGCAAATTCTTCGCTCATTCCGCTGGCTCCTTCTCGCGTTGCGCCTGTTCCTCCATCGCCTTATGGAGCGATTGCCAGAGGGCCGTGAACGCCCGCTTCGCTTTGCCTACTGTGCGATCCTCTCCCGGCCCAAGTCCGCTCTCCAGTAGGATCTGGTCATATACGTCTTCGGTATAGAAGCGCGAAAAGTGTTCCTTCATCTGTTGGAAAGCGCTCTCGATCACCTTCGTGCTCGTGAACGTCGCGAGGACTTGATCGAGCGTCATCTGCGGCTTCTGTGATGGCGCTGGCGGCGGCGCATCATTGGCCGGCGGTGGCCCGTCGAAATTCTGTGGCGGCAGCGGTGGTTCCGGCGCGTCATCCGGCTGTTCGTCCTGGTCCTCTTCGTCCTGGGTGAAGAACTCGCTGGCATTGCACGCGACCAGCACGGCGGCGACGAGCGCCCGCTTCTGACTCATCTTCTGGATCGTATTGATCTGGTCCGCGATATCCGGATTCGGCACGCGGTACACTGTCGAATCGATCTCCCAGCCGGGACTCATGCCGCGGGCTGTCTTCCTCTGGATGCGAACGGCCTTCCCGGTTTTGATCGCATCCCTGAAAGCCTGCCAGTAGGCGGCTGGCTTGCCGTACTTGCCGCTCGTCTCCGCTCTCTCGATCGCGAAGTCAAATTCCGAGATGCGGCCGGCGCGGCTCAGGAGAAGCGCCTTGTTCAGATGCTTCGGGATCTGATCTTCGGCCACCCAGCGATAACGGTATTTCGACTCGCGGGAATTGCAGGAGCCGTCGCCCTCCGCGATCAGGATTCCGTTCCGGAAGAGCTTGCATTTGTACCAGAAGTAAAAAAGAAGCTCGTCGCCCTCCCAGATCTCGATCTTCTCGACCACCTCGAATTGCGGTGCGAGGCCGAAGAAACTGCAAAGCTTCTCTGCCCCAGGTTTCAGAAGCGACGGGCGGTCCACGCCGGGGATCGTTCCGAAATCCTTCCCCTCGCGCATGATGCTCTTCGTGAAACCAACGACGGCATCGCGGCGCTGAATGGCCTGCAATACGGCCATCACCGGAAGGAACCGTTCCGCTTCCGGATTCGGCGCGGGCGGGATCACGGCCAGGTTCGTGGATGGCGTGCTCATCATGCCGCTCCGTGCTTGTGCCGGAAGTCCTTCGCGAACGGGCAAGTGCTGAAGTGGCTTGAGCCATCGTGGTTGTGCATCGCGCTCTTGCCGGAAGAGTAGCGGACCCAGACCACGTTGGCCTTGCATCCGGAGCAGACCGCCGGCCGCGCCCCCACAAGCTGCAGAAGCCGAGCAATGTTCGCCTGTAGCCGCTCGACCTCCGCCATCAGCCGCTTGTTCTCCGCGGCCACGAATGAATCGATAATCTTGTCCACGGCTTCAAGTTCGTTCATCGGAGTTCCCTCCGCGATGGTGCCCACTCCCGCGCCGTCAGTTCGCGACAGAAGTTTCGGAAACACCATTCGCACGCCCAGTGTCGATCCGCCCACCGGACACCCGGCGCGGCATGACACAGTTCGCAATCGTGTTTGTTCACGTTCATGCGGCCCCCTTCCGCCGGCCGCGTCCGGTGCGCTCCGGAGAATTGGCGACGGATTCAGTGACTGGCAACGGCTCTCGCTTCGCCACGTATCCTTTGGTAGGCGAGGAGACGGTGATGCCTTCATCGGGATGCTCCTCAAGCTTGCTGATGAATTCATCACGAAACATGTCCTGTAGCGTGTAGCTGGGGCCGAAGATTTCCTGCTTTTGCCTCAAGCGTTGGTGAGTTCTGAGATACTCCCATTCTTCGACGCGAAATACGATCTTTCGTTGAATCATCCGGACACACTCCGAGCGGTTTGCTTTTCGAAGCCGGTCATGTTGTTGATCGCCGGCGCCGTTATCGGGAAAATGCCGCCTTCATGGCGCCGTCAGTTTTGAATACTAAATCCGTTCGGGGGCACGGGTCAAGAGGTCTAAATGGCAGATGCGCTTGCAGTTATGTCACTGATGGTGACATTCGCAGTATCTCGATAAATGGCAGAGAAAATATCATTCGAAATATCACTCCGAATGACACGCGGAGTTATCCGGAGCCATCCGAGCCGTGATTTAAAAGGATATTCACCGCTCCCTCCTCGATCCAGCGCCACGCTTCAGAGGGAACCAGGAACGTCTCGTTTCGTTTCTGAGCGCACGGCAATACTGGTAGATTTGCAACAAAACTCTGTGTGCTTTCTCGCGCAAACACATCTCCCCCACGAGATGTGACCAGCACGGGAGTAGGCGGCTTGTCCTCGCCTCAGACTAAGGTGAATCCCTTTGGACTAGGAGCCGCGCTCTGTAACGTAATATTAGTCCTGGCACTCTCGTTTGTCAACGAGAAATTCTTATGACTCTTATAGTTACAAGGAATTGGCGCACGGCTTCAGAGTAGAAAATCTCTGTTGGATTCCCGAAGGGGAACACGATCACCAAAGCCGAGTATCTGTGCTCCGCATCGCAACTGGGGCGCCATCGGGTTTATGCAGACAGGATCGCGTCCGTAAATTTCGCATCCGATTGAACTGCGGTAGGCGAGAGGCAAGAGGCAGGCAGACAGAGTCCTGGCCCATATCAGGCACGTTGCCCCATTGTGGACACTTCAGGGTTTGGAGCCGTTCGCGGCCGGCGCGGGGAAGCCGTTGTCCTTGCGCCACTGGTCGATTTGTGGACTACCAACTTCGAAAGCGGCCAGCCGCGGCATCACGGCCTGAATCGCGGCGGTGATCTGCGTATGCACCGCATCGGCTCGATCATCCTCGAGGTACGGTGCCAGGTGATCCGCAATGTGATCGACCACATCGCTCGTCTGGAGCAGGTACGGCCCGAGCTTCTGGACATAGGCGTCCGGTGTCTGTGGGATGCGCTCCGCCAGAATGCGGAGCCGTATCCAGGTGTCATCCGGATTCGGTGGCGAGGGCTGCTGAAGCTGCCCTGCGGCCCATGCGGCGAGCCCGCCGTAGTTGCGGTCGCGGACGACTGGCGAACGCGAGTACTCGCCCATTGCGGCGAAACGGTTGGATAGCGGCATGAAGACCTCCGTTAGACAATCTGATTGATTACTGCCTCGACCGCGCCCTGTAGCACGGGATCAGTCACCGCCGAGCCTGTGCCTTGAACGTTCGGGTCCATCACGGTTGGCGGCGTAATCTGATTCGCCTGATAATCCGGGTTGCGGTAGCACTCTTGCGCCCACCGCACGCGGGCATTGTGCGCCGTGACGTTGGTCGCTTCGTTTAAAATTGATTCCGCGAATTTCAGACACGCCACCTTCACGCGCCCGATGAATGTTGCGTCTTTCATTAATTGCGCGGATTCATCGTAAGTCAGGGCCATATTTCCTCCTACCAAAATTCCCGCCAACTGAAAACACTCCCACCATTGCCTTGCAAAAGCCGATAGTAGTAATTCGGGGGCACCCACGCGAATAGCGAGACTGTGATGCCATAGGCCGTAGGCGCCGTGAACCAACTCACGAGATCGGTGTTTGCGTCAGGAGCGCTTCCGGCCCCTACCAACAATTTCAACGATCCGTTATTGGTCATGGATGCGCTAATCGCAAGCCATAGCCACTTTCCGGTGACATTCTGAAAAGCCGCATCCCAGTTTCCTGTGCCATCGCCGCCGTAACCAGATGTGGCGCGATTCCGCGAATTGGCAAACGAGATCGCGCCGCCGCCCGTCGCAAGCGCCGCGCCGTTGACACGATAGGTCCCCGTAATGTTCACATCGCCCGAGATATCGAGCCTGTAAGACGGCGAAACGCCGATTCCAACATTGCCGGGCTGTCCGGGAGTCATCGTAATAGTCGGTATAAGCCCCTGATTCACCGAGTAACCGATGCCAATCTTCAGCTTGCTTGCGTCCGCGTCATCGATACCGAAATAGTAGTTTTGGTTCGCCGCAGCGTTCATCAGTTCAAATGCCGCCCGATAACCTTGCATTGTGATCTGGTTGGCGGTTGAAGCGGTTCCCGAGCCAAGCACATGGAGTAGACGCCCTGGACCGTTGTTGTTGATACCAACCAAGCCCGTGTTGCTAATCCGCATCCGCTCCGACACAGCGGCTGTGCCGTCTGCCCGCGTATGGAAGCTAAGGACACTGCCCCGATTATTAGCCGCAGATCCGCTTCGTGATCCAACAATAAGAGCAAGGCGCTTATCGGTCTGGTTGTTAACCGGATCTGTAAAAGTTAGAGCGCCGATCACAGAACCATCCGCGTCTGCCTCTCCCGTCATCATTTCAAGTGCGCCAAAGGTCGTGGAACCCTTCACCGTGAGATAGGATGTGCCCGTTTGGGGAAACCCAGTCGGCGCTATACTTGTTCCGATCCCCACGTTGCCCGCATCCGTGATCCGCATTTTCTCCGTAGTGGTCAACGTCGTAGCCGCCGTCGTCGAAAACGTGAGATACGTCCCCTGTACGCTATCGCTCCAGTTTTCCGCCGCGAACACGCTCATGTGGCCGCGACTTGAGGTCGCATAAGTCGCAGAGCCGCGCCCCAGAGCGCCGAATATCCCGAGCGTGAGCCCAGACGTAACAGCGGACGGTGACGCCGCCGTCCCGAGTGCCATGCGGGCCGCGAACGTGGGGATGCCGCCGAACCCGTCGAGCACGATGCGCGGCGTTCCCGAGTCGATTGCGCCGACATGCACAACGGTTCCAGACGGTGGCCCTGGAAGCGTAGCCGCATTTGTGCTGACGGTAAGTCGCGCCGTAGGCGAGGAGGTTCCCAGACCGACATTGCCGGTATTAATCAGCCGGTATCCAGCCGCATCATGATCGACAGTCCACGGTGTTTGTGGTTGGGCTGCAGGGGTGGCCCACTTCATCCCCAAGGTCTGCGTTGAATCAACAGTCAGGACCTGTCCATCAGTGGCGCTGATCGGCAATCGTGAGACGGCACTTGAGCTTCGCGAGATCAGATCGCCCTTTGTCGTGGTCGGGTCTACCATGCCGCCAGCGCCGGTAATATCGCCCGTGGTCAGGACTACTGCGCCGGTTCGTCCGAATACGCTCGTCACGTTGGCCGAGAGCGTTACATCGGCAGTCAACGCGCCGCCGCCGGTCATACCGCTGCCAGCGAGGACTTGGCGGGTTGAAGGCACGCCGCCGGCTGCTGTGATATCCGCAGAGGTCAATGTGACCGTGCCGGTTCGCCCAAAGACTGATATTACGGCGGCGTTGAGCGTCACATCTGCTGTGAGTGCGCCGCCGCCGGTCATACCGCTGCCGGCAATCACTTGTCGCGAGGGAAGCACGCCAGCCGTCATCTGGATGGTGGCATCCGGAAAGCCGATGCCGCCGCTCGTGGATTTAATCAAACCGCTCGCAGTAATCGAGCCAACATTACCTAGCGAATGGCCTGCCGCATCGATATCGCTCACCCACGGACTCTGGCTCATCCCGGTGGTAGGAACTGCCCAGCGCACGCCCAGTGGCTGAGTAGAATCGGCGGTTACAACCTGGCCGTCCGTTCCCACGGGAAGTCGCGAAAGCGCCGTCGAACTGCGGACAATCATGTCGCCCAATGTGGTCGTCGGATCGATTGGCCCCGGCGAGACGCCGCCGGAAGCCGAGATCGACACGTCCATGCGGTTGTTTGCCGCAATATCGCTCACGCTGATCGAAATATTCGAGCCGGCGATAAAGTTGATCTCGCGCCGATTCGCGGCGAAGGTTCCGTTCTGGCTCGCGCGGATCTTCTGGGTAGTGGTGTCATCGACTACCGCGAAGCTCCGGTTCGCGCTCAGATCGCCGCCGCCCGTGAGGCCGGTTCCGGCAGTCAGTGTGCGCGTTGTGGGCACGCCGCCTGCCGTGGTGATATCCGTGCTGGTCAGTGTGACCGCGCCGGTTCGCCCGAATACAGAGGTCACTGCCGCATTCAGCGTCACATCCGCGGAGAGCGCGCCGCCGCCAGTCATGCCGGCCCCGGCAATCACCTGTCGGGTTGAAGGGACGCCGCCCGCGCCAGCGAGATCGCCCGAGGTCAAAACCACATCGCCTGTTCGCCCAAAGACGGTCGTCACGTTCGCGTTGAGTGTCACGTCCGCGCTGATGGGGCCACCGCCACTCATGCCAGCGCCGGCGAATACATGGGTTGCGGACAGAGCAAAGCTGGGGGCGCCCGCGATCTTCGACCAGGCGAGACTGGTGATCCAGGCCGGGTCCGCGTAGGAGAGCGCCGATGAGATGGCATTGGTGATCTGCGCCGCGGTATAATCGCCGGCGGTCGCGACAACGGCCCCGGTTCGCCCGAATACCGAACTCACCGCTCCGGTATTCGGCGCCCAGCGCACGCCCATCGGTTGGCTCGAATCGGCAAAGAGAGCGTAGCCGTCCACCCCAACCGGGACCTTCATCAGTGCGGTGGCGCCGCGCGCGAGCATTTCACCTTTGGCGGAGGTCGGATCGGTGAGCACGCCGGGGATTACCACGTTGTTGAGGGTCTGGCCGTTGCCGTTGATCGGGGCAGTCCAGAGTTGCTGGCCGAGCGAGATGACGCCGGAAGCGCGATCGATCGAGAGCGGCTTGTCAATGAGAACGCCCGTGTCCGAGTAGCGGCTGATGGCATAGTTGCTGCCCGCATTGCTGCCGCTCTCGGCAGTGGCGTCCTTGCCTGCGCTCCAGCGGACTACGGGATTCGGTGAGCCCGCAGCGGCGTATTGTGTGATCGATTGCGAATCCGTTCCCGGCGTGATCTCGACGGGGCTTGTGTAGTACTGGAATGAGCCCGAGCCATCGAACACCACGTTGGTGAGCCGATAGCCGCCGGCATTCACGTCGCCGCCCCAGTTTCTAATGTCCAGGCCTAAAGAGTTCAGGTCATTCGCATGGAGGTAATCGCTGGGCGCGAAATCGATGCGCGAGAGCCAACTCGTGCTGGTGGGAGTTGCCCGCGGCGTGGTCGAGACGACTTTGCTCGTTGGGGGCACGGGAACCTCCTACAGTTTCGCTACGCCATTGGGGTGCGCGTTCTCATCAGTTGTCGGAAGAGACGCTTGCTCGTCCGGAAGGTCCACGATCACGTTGGTCCGGTCGATATGCGCCACGTTATACCGCTCAATGCCGAGGCGCTGAACCGCCCCTTGCACCAGTTTTCTCTGTAGTTCGATCACTTGCGGGAGCCGTGCGCGGATGCGCTCGTTCTCAAGTTGCATCGAGCCGAGTTGCGCCAAAAGCTCGAGCCGTTCGCTTTCGAGCGCCTGACTCTGCTGAAGTTCATTCGGTTGTAGTGAAAATGCTTTTTGCATGGTTCTCCTTTATGGGGGAGTCGCATCCCCGATTTTGACGATGATTCCTGCCCGCACATGAACGTATCTCCCGTCTCCGGTCATAAAGGAATCGTAATTCACGGGATTATAGGTGATCCCTCCGATGAAAGCCCGATACGTTCCTGCCCGAATGATGCCGGTCCCGATATCGACACTGTTGCCTACAAAATTGCCGCTCGTGTCGATGACTGTCAGACTGCTCGTGGCGAAACTGCTGCCCTTGACCAGCCCACTCGACGTGACCGTGGAGACGTTGACATTCGATCCATAGAAGTCGCCGCCCTGAAACCGATTAGTGGCATTGATCTGGTAGCAGGCAATGGTATAGCCGGCGGCGTTGACGTTGCCGCATGTGATATTTCCCGATCCCACGTTGAGCGAACCGCCCACAAGAGCGCCGCCGCCGATGGCCGTGAAACTCGTTCCGGAAATCGGACCCACCACGGAGAATGACGCAGATGGGCCGGTGAGTTGGAGCGCTCCGCCTACCTGAAGACCGCCGCGCACAAAGACGTTTCCCACGCCATCCACAGAAAAGTTGAGGCCGGAAGGGCTGGCCGTGCTGTCGTACATCTTCAGGTAGCTACTGTTCGCGTGACCGCCGTCGTTCGCGGAGATCAGGACCACGGGATTATTCGAGGTTGAATAGAGCGTCATCTCGCCCCACCACTGCGATCCGCTGTCGGAGCCGAACTGGTCGCCGTTCCAGGCGTAGATGGCGCACTTGCGGTAGCCATCAGGCCCGTAGGCGATGATGCCGCGTGTGATAATGGCGAGTTTTTGGTTTGGCTTGTTGCTATCGCTCAGGCTGATGCCGGGATGTTTCCAGTAGGAAGTATTCGCCGCTTCCGCCACAAAGGCGTCATAGCCGTATTCGAGATGCACCGGGTAGTTTGTGGGATTCGTGCTCGACGGGTAGTTCTGCTGATAATCGATCGTGAATTTGTTGATCTGGCGCAGACTCACGTTGTTGTTGCCGGCGACGGTCGAATCATAGCGGGCCAGGATGCGCCAGTCCGCAAGGTTTTGCCCTCCGATGCCCAATTGCTGGAACCAGGCGCCAGCCAGATTCACCGCTTCCGGCCCCACTCCCGGCACGCCTTGCGCGACCTTCGCGCCCATGCGTCCGACTTCCAGGTTGGTATTGTCGCGAATGCTGATGTACGGGTAGCTGGAGCCTTTCACATCCCAGCCGCCAACAATCACGGTTCCTGCTTGATTCGCGTAAATCGGCGCGGTGTCAGGACCGTTGCCGCCCACATAGAGTTCCGCAAACCAACCGCCATACACAGACCGCGGGGAACTTTCGGCTGGCGGTGTCGTGTGATCCTGCTGGCCCATCCAGGCGCGAAGCACGTTCGCGTTGTTGTAAACCGCGATCTGGCCGTTCTGGGCGGCGCCGAAACTGGGTTTGGTTCCCGGCACGTATCCTGGTTTATCTGCCGTTCCCGTATCGGAAATGTTGCCGCCGCCTACGCGCAGGATCGAGCCTACGAAAATCTTGGGAGACACGATGGCCTTCACGCTGAAGTCCACCGCCGGATCGGTCTGCGACGGCCAGGAGAACTCGTCTTCGTTCCACCATCCGCTAGGCAGGCGCGAAGGCACGATCTGTCCCGGTATTGGCGTGAAGGGATGCGTGATGCGTGGCGTGACGCCGGGGAGGATCGTGTTCTTGTGGCCGGCCATGTCGCGTGAGACGAAATAGAAGTCCCACGAACGCGCTCCCGGCGCCGCTTCCCATTCGGTGTCGAGACTGGTGTCGCTCTTGGCGGCGTCCCAATATTTCGGTCCCGTGCCGGCGAGCGAGGAATCAGAGAGCGTTCCTGCGATCACTCGCGCAATGCTGACGCCCCCGAATGAATTGTCCGTGGGATTCGTCCACCCCTTGATGTGATGGCGCATCAGTTGTACGCCATCGTTGCTCATCTGCTGCTCCGTGACGATGGTGACGCCGGCGATCCCCACAAACGTGGTGTATTCGCCGCCGGTCGAGCCAAGCCCCGGTGGCCCGATATTCCAGACGACCGTTGGCACGCGAGCTGGTAACGGTTTCGTCGGGTCCGCGCTCATCTTGCCGTTGTAGTCCGTCGAGATCGCGGCGATCGTCCACGGTTGCGTGGTCTTCGGCCAGTCGTTGACCCAGAGCGTGGTGTGAGTGACATTCGCTGGCAGAGGACTCGGAGGAAAGAGGCGCGGCGGCTGCTGATCGACGCGATAGAACGAAACGGATGCGAAGCGCACGCTGTCAGGCGGCGTCCATGTCAGATCCGCCAGCGCAAAATCCGTGCCGTCTGCTTCCACTTCGTGACGGTAATTCGAGAGCGCAAAACCCGTCACATCCGGCGTGGTCGCCTGTCCCGCGGGCGGATAGATGACCGTCACTTCCACGGATGGCGTGAGGCCTTTGACGATGGTATTGACGTTACTGTCGATATCTACGGAGCGAAACCAGACGATGTAGTGCTGCGTGGAGCCGATTGCGATCTGCTTGGTGTGCCACTCCTCCTGCTTATCGACCGGCAGGAACGGCCCCTGTTCACGGCTCCCATCATCGTATTCGTAAGTGATCTGGACGCCGCCGAACGGCTTCAGCCCCTTCGGCAGGGGGATGGAGGAATCCGGCTTGTCATAACTGAAATCGAGATGATACGTAGGGCCGGCGGGATCGTCAAAGTTGTCCGTATCCGTAGCGGAAACGTTGGTCACGAGCCACGCATGTTCGGCGCCGCTGACGTATTCCCCGATTACGCCGCCGATGCCGAGACGCACGCTAGGCGTCGGACTCGGTCTGTTAGCCTGTACGAACTTCGCGGTCTTGTTGGGACTATAGGAGAGCAGATAGATGCGAACGGGTCGCCAGACAGGTTTGCCGGGAATCGTAATATCGACCGGCGATTCATCATTGTCGGCAAATCGAACCGGGTTCCAGGTTCCGGCTTTGCCGCTCGTGCCGTCGAGCGGCGTAGTGCCGTCGAGCGGCGCGTTGCCCTTGTCGGAGATATCCGGGTCTTCGACGTAGATCTTCAGGCCCGAGAAATTGTCCACCGTGGCGGTGGCATCCGGTATCCACTTCACTACGCATTCGATCTGCTCGTCCTCCGTCTCACCGGACCAGCTATCCCCGATCGTCACGGGCGGCGGTTCAGGAAAGGCGGCGGGCGGTGGAGGAACTGATCCGCCGGGAAGCCCTCCGGTCACCAGAGCTGGCGAACTACCATCGCCGGGGATTTTGATTCGGACCATGTAGTTCGTCGTATTGTCCGTGAGCGTGACGCTTGAGGTATTGCCGGGAAAGAAATCGCTCGTAGTGGGATCGACCTGAACGATAACCGTGTTCGTGTCAGCGGAAATCTTCTGAACTTCGAATTCCTGGTTCGGCGTCTGCGCGAACGGCAATAGAGTCGCGACGGCGCCCTGATTCGTGGTGTCGAATCGGATCAGCCGGTCGATCTTGCGAAAAGTGTAGTCGAGCGGCATACTACGTCGCTACCGTGTTCGTGCCCTGCACGCCGGGGATGTAAAGCATCCTCACACATGCGTTGGTGTCGTCCACCTCGATGGCTTCTTCATCGATGGTGATCCCCTCGATCAGTAGAGAGATGCCCAGGAAGTTGTCGATCTCGAGCGCCGAGATCGTCATCTGGGTCGGGTCAGCGTTGGTAACCGGAATGTTCTTAGAATACGCCCAGCCGTGGTCCGTGACGATCCAGATCGAGGTCGCATCAATCGGAAGCGGCTGATCGAGCGTGTAATCGGTCGCGCCGTTCGATATGATTTTCGCCTGCATCCCGCGGCTCTTGCCGGCGATCACGCGCACGATCTGGCCCACTCTGGTGGGATCGTTAAGCGCTTCTCCGGTGTGCGGCGGAATGTTGGTCGCATTGCTCAGGCCTGGATCGCTCACCACATATGGATTCGCAGAATTGTCCACGCCCTTGATGCAGACCACGAACACGTCGCCCACCTGAACGCCGGCCGCTTCCGGATTGCAGTCCACGCTGAATTCGCCATTGGTCGGATCGAAGCCACGAATATTGAAGTTGCGATATGGCGCACGCCCGTCGCCCAGTTGCCGCCCGATGATCGTGAGCACGCGGCCGGTCCAATCGTCGGTCCCGGCGGCATCCACGCAATCGGAAGAGATGATCATCGAGTCCGTCGTTCCGGTCACCGGAGCGCCGATGACGCCGCCGTGGATGAGCACCTGAGCTCGCAAGCGGAGCGTCATCAGATCGAAATCGGGAACCGCATAGGTGGACCGCTGGAGCGGCCCGGTGAGCGTGATCGACGCCGGCTGGCCCGTGCCGTTTGCCTGACCGCAGATCAGGTCTTCCGTGTCGCTGGCGAAGAGGACCCATCCGGTGAGGCCCGTGAACGCCGGCCACTGAATCCCATTGAGCGTGATCGTATTGGTATCCGTGCCCACCGGAACTTTGAGGACGAGGACCTCCGAGGGAGGGCTGTAGCGTCCGGTCGCATCCACGGCGCAGACTTGGGCATAGAGCGTGGTCCCGCCGGGGATCGAGCCGCCCGTGCTGGAGCGCGTGATATTGCCCTTCTTCACGCCCACGGCGCCGCAATTCGGGATGAACAGATTGCACGGAAGCTTGCCGGAAAGCACGGCGAACGTCATCAGCGTGCCATCGGCGCGGTAGGAGTAGCTCTGCGCGAGGTCAAAGGTGTATTCGCCGGGATAGAGCGCATCGCCGGGATCGCCGGGATAGAGCGCATCCGTTAACGCATACCTGACCTGATATGGCGCCCATTGGCCGAGCGGCTCCGGGTAGAACAGGACCGGAAGCGGTTGCGGGACCGCGCCTACAGGTTGCGGCCCCACTTCCAGGTCATACATCGAATCGACGCATGAATCCGCCTGAATGGTGACGCTCCAGTCGGAATGGAGCATGTAGCGTTTGATGCGGAACGGCCAGGTGTTCGCCTGGAACGGGCCGTTGCTGCCGGGACGGGAGCCGGGATGGGCGCCGGGATAGGTGGGCAGATCCGGATGCGTGATGGAGATGACCTGTCCGATCTCGTTCGACAGGCCGAGGAGCGTGGTCTTGAATTCCGCCCGCTTGTTGTTATCCCACTCGATGTACGGATTCGATTGATCCGTCCGCAGGATGCCGCCGATCTCCTCCCGTGTGCGGCTCACGGCCACGCGCAGCGCTTGCGAGAGCGAAGCCGTTCCCACGGAACGCATCGAGGAAGTCAGCGGAGCGCCGGCGCGGCCATAGTAGGCGGCGTGGTCCTTGTCCTGATACTCCGCAAGATCTTGCTGATATTGGAGCGCCACATTCGCGAACGTCAGCTTCAGGTATTCGAAGGTGCTCGAGATGGGCGCCAGATTCAGCGACTGGTAGAGCATCGAGCCGAGTCCATAGGTGTCCACCGGGACCGCGGAATAGCGGATGCCGAGCTTCAGCTTTCCGAATTCGAAACAGAAATAACCGAGAGCGCAATTGAGGATCTCGGTCAACCAATCGCGGAAGGGCTTGAAGTCCGCGAGCTGACCCTGGAATTGAAACTGGCGCTCCTTGTCCGGTTGGGAGACGATCGAGACATACCCGGCCTGGATCGCATCGTAGACCGGAATCGTCTGGGTTTTTCCGGTGGAGTCCTGCCAGGAGAAAGTATTGTTGTTGTGGTCGAGGTTGAAACTGGTGAGCGCCGCGCCCGTGGGGCTTATGTCGTAGGTGTACATCACCGGGCCATGCACGAGGGGATCGACCCAGAGGTCCGCGATATCGGCGCATCCCATGCCGTCCGAGCGTGTGAGCGAATCGAGCAGCAAATACCGCAGTTGCGTGGCGGGATCGGCATGGTCGATTCCCAGAGCGCGGAGATACGTGTTCGCCGCGACCCAGAACGGATTCGTGACGCCGGGGGCATAGGTGCGCGTTCCGGCGGGATCGAAGGTCGAACCGTACAGGCCCTTGGAGATGGGCACTTGCATGTTGTGCGATTCCGCCGTGGTGGGTGTGACGCCCTGGCCGGCGGATTTGGGATACCGGATCTCGCACACCGCCGTGCCGGCCGCATAGGGAATGATCCGGTTGGGCACGCCGCAATTGGAATAGTTCGCATCCGGCAGATCCCACCTCTGCGGGCTTCCAGCGCCCAGCGAGAAAGCGTCCACGCCTTGAGTCGGATCGGCCCCGAGCATTGCGGGATCGTAGCCAACCGATTGCCGCAAGCCCAGCGTGGGATGGTAGCCCGTGATATTCAGATCGGAGTCCGTCTCGAATCCCTGCGGATGAAAGCCGTCTGCGGTGGGCGCGACGATGAATTTGTATCCATCCGCATTCGTCTGCACAGACATGCCTTCATAAGCGCCAATGGGACCGGCGCCCACGATCCCGAGAATGTCGTAATAGTCGGACTCCTCGCGCACGGCGGCGATATCACAGTTCGACCAGTAAGCTCTCTGCGGCGTGCCGCCGTCATTGCACCAGATCTCGGCCAGCGGCTTGCCCCAGATCGAGTCCGAGAGAATCGAGGTCGCAGTCACCCAGTCGCGCCCGAATCCCATGATGTGCATCCCGCCCTGATCCTTGATCACAACGCTCTGCGGCTGCTCCGGATGCCCGCCAAAATAATTGCTCATGCCGTGCGAGAGGCATCCGTTGGTCGAGTTGTAGAAGTAATCGCAACTCGATGGATTGCCCTTGCCGCCGCCGGCGGTAGACCACGGACACGGGCGGAAGCCGGGAACCGTGTCCTGGTTGAACGGTTTCCAGCATTGCCGGCTGATCACACGCCGCGGATAGGATTGCGTGATCGGATAGAGGCCGTCCGAACATTGGATCGAGAACTGCGCCGAGCCGTCGAGTTGCCAGGAGAGAATGATTCCCTGCCAAAGCTGTAGCAGGATGCCCGAATTCACGTGATAGAGGCAAAGATCGATCTCCGCGAATTCGAGAGAACAGTCGTTCACCAGCTTCGCCATCACGCGATCCGCATTGCCGAAAACGAAACGCACGTTGTCGCTCCGCCCATCGATGGACTGCGACATGATCACGTCGTTGGTTCCAGGCACGCCCACGGAGAGAAGCCGCGGCAGGTAGGTGACCTGGCTGGGAGCGTTCGGAACGCCGTTGAGAATGATGCGGCGGTCGGAGAGCCAGATATCCGGCACGGCGGTATTGCGGACTTTGATATGTACGAGCGGGACGATGATCTGGACTTGCGAGGCAAGGGCGGTTTGGAGAGCGCTTGAGGGGAAGCGCGTGCAGTAGCTCGTTACGTTCAACGGGTTCACTGAAGCAGGATCGATGACCTCGATAAACGTCATGCCGGTCTGGCAGCGATTCGACAGATCGGTCACCGAGAGCGGCGGCGCGTCGAAGATGACGCGGTAGTTCGTGAACGTCTGCCGATCCGGGTTCGGGACCGGATAGAGGAAGCTCTGATACGAGCCTTGCACGGCATTGTAGAAATTCTGCAGGTAGTCGCGGTCCATGTAGGAGAGCGAACTCTTCACGTATTGAAAGTGGCGCGCGCCGCTACCGATGCCGTAGCGCTGAGTGCCGAGAGTCGCGAGCTCACCGAACCGATGCTCGATGACTTTCCAATCCTGCGTCATGCCGTAGCCATACTCGCTACGCATCATCGACCCATCGGCCCGCTGGCCGAAGACGAGATTCGATGGTGTCGGAGTCGGAACCGGGATGCGACCAATGCTATCCGCCATCAGCGGACCTCGACAAGCAGAAGGTTCGGCACTACGTGCCTTCCGAGTTCGGTATGGTGGCCCCAATCGCCCCGGAAAAAGCAGATCACGCGGCCTTGCGAATTGTTGCCGGCCGGATCGTAATTGCTCCCGTGCTGGTGACCGGGAAGCACGTCGAAAGGATCGTAATAGTAGAACGGGTTCAAACCGCCCTTCGTTGTGTTCCGCCAGAAGTTCAGGAGCGTGTTCAATTGCGCCGTGGTCAGCCGTCTTGCCAGCGTCCAGGTGCGCAGCGGAAGCGGCGGATTGACGCCGTCCTGAATCAGCGAACGCTCGTTGGTCCCGTCATTGTAGTTCACCCCGAGAATGGGATAGGACCACATCTCGACATAGGACGTGCTCAGAGACTGCGGTAATACGGCGCCGGGGGCAACCGATGCGGCTGCAAGGTTCGCTGGCACGGCGACAGGCCCTCTGGAATCAAAAACATTTTACCAGTGCCACGTTGCGGTGTTATGCGACGATCATGCCGGGACTTTGAAGCGTTAAGGCCTGATCCACGCGCCCGCTCGATCCCTGCATGGCGGCGGCATATTGCGTCTGGATCACGTCCGGAGTCACCACGTTGCCCTGCATGAAGCGGGCCGCGTCCTGGCCCCCGATATTCAGCGAGAGCGAGAGGTTCCCGCCGGGAGTGGGCAGGCTTCCACCTGATGGCCCGTAGACCGGAAGATTCGACTGATAGGTGTAGGGGTTGCCGTACTGATACGTCGCTTGCTGGAACAGGGTTCCGCCGGATTCCACGAGCGAGGCGCCGTGCGGCGTTGTCGCGGATTGCGGGAATCGGTCTGCCTGTCCCGTGCCGGCCGCGTACAGGCCGAGCATCTGGCGCACTTCCGGGGCGCGGACGGCCAGCGAAACATGGCTGGCGTAATTTTGTTTGGCAATGGCGACAATCTGGTCCGCTGTCGAATTGTTGATATCGATGTGGTAGATCTCGCGGACTAGGCGCTTCGCCTCGCGCCGCGGAGACTCGACGCCGGCGATCATCTCGCCAACTCCGATGCCAAAGCCTACTGCCGCGCCGATAGGACCAGCCACCAGGAACCCTCCTGCCGTGCCAGCCACCACGCCGCCAACGGTCCCTCGCGGTTCGCCCAACAAACCATAAGCGGCTAGCATCGTGCCCGCGCCGCCCACGGCAGGTCCGATTGGCGTGCCCGCAAATGGCCCCGTGCTCAATGCCTGTAGCCTCGCGGACGTGGTGGCGGTCTGCGAAGTGATTGCGCCGCCGTATTGGCCGATATTCGTCCCTACCCGGCTCAGACCGCCGCTACCGAAATAAGAGCCGCCGAACCAGCCGAAGGCTTTCGACATGTAAGCCTGTAGCGGATTCGTCATCATCATGGAGCGTCCCGGCGCTCCCGCGCCAATCGGCGCTCCTCCCAATCCCGCCATCGCCAGCGTCCCGGCCAAACTGCCCCACGGGTTCGTTGAGGGCGGAAGATTCGCCAGTTCCTGAGTGGTTGGCATCCCGCCGCTCAGAGCCGCCGCGCCGCCGCCCCAGTAGGTGCTCATGGTGGGAACGCCGAACGGATTCCATCCGCCACCTCCTCCACCACCGCCGGCGAGGCCGGCCGCTCGTGCCAGAGGGCCGAAGCCGCCAAGGGGGATGACCGAATTGGAGGGGAAGGTTGGCGGCGTGACGATGGATGGAATCGGGATACCGCCCACGGTCCCGCCGCCGCCGGAAGGCCCGCCGATAGAGTAGATCCCGGTGCTCGTGGGCATTGTTCCGCCCGTAGGCAGAGACGTACTGACGATATGGACCGGGACCGCGCCGTTCGACGTGAGCTTCACATCATTCAGCCGTCCGGTCGATCCGCCGAACATGCCTCGCATCGCGCCGGCGATTCCGCCCGTCCCGGTCGCGCCGAAGATCATCGGATGGAGGGCTTGCGCTGTCATCTCGCTCAGGCCGCTCGTGATCGGTTTGAGCGTGGCCTCGCGTAGCGTGCTCTTCAGTTGCTCCCCGAACTTGGATGGTTGCGTAAACAGAGTATGGAAGAGCGGCTCAACGGCGTCTTTGATCTCGTCCAGTTGCCGCCGCCGTTCTTGCGCCACTTCCTCGAGGTAGCGCATCTCCGCATCGTAAACTTCGCGGCTGTACTCCAGGCGCAGATTTTTATAGGCGAGGGCGCGGCTTTCCGCATCGCCATACTCGTCCGCGATTTTCGCGGCGCGATCGCGATATTCCTCCTCCGCATTCCTTCGGGCGATATCGAGTTCCTGCTGCGCGAAGCGTAGGCGGCTCTCTACCGTGCTGGGCGCCAGGATCTCCTGAATCCTCGCCGCGCCTCTGTCAGCGGTCGCTACGATCTCGCGATTATTCTTCAGGATGGATTCCTCAAGGCGGATCTTCTCGCGGAGTTCCTCGTTCTCCCGTTTCGCATTATCGAGCATCAAGCGGCCAGCGGCGGCTAGAGCAGCCTGTTCCTTGGCGCCGATATCGCCTGATGGAGTGACGCCGCCGGTCAACTTCAATTGCATCTCGTCGCGTTGGATCGAGCCATCAGGCATTCCTCGTAGGCCGGCGCGGCGGAGAATGGTATCGACCTCACGATCCAGTTGCGGTCGGAGGATGCGGGCCACTTCAGCCCGATCCGCAGTCGGATGCTCCTTCATCATCCGCATCATTTCCTGTTCGGCGGGAAGCATTCCATAGGGGTGTTCCGCTTTCTCTGCGGCTTCCTCCTGCAATCGCGCCATCGCCTGCGCTAGAGAGAGACGGTCGGCATCAGCCTTGCGCAGAGCTTCGACAATCTTGTGCTGATCCTCGTAGGCTTTGGTGGCTTCTCTGACTGCCTTGGCGTAATCTGCGCCGGTTCTGGTCCGATCTGCGATCTCCTCGTTCAGCTTCTTTTTTAGTTCACCCTCGTACTGCGTAGCGAATTCGAGATTACTTCTCCGCTGTTCATAGAGATAGTCCTGAGCGCCGCGATATTCCATCTGGGGCATGGCTCGACGGGTCACTTCCAGAGTGCGACCTTCAATGCCGGCCCGGCTTCTCTCAAGCAATTCCGAAACTGGCCCCGCGCCATGATAGCCGGTCATAATATCGATGGTTTCCTGACGCTCCTTACCGCCGATCAATGGACCAAAGGGCGCGGCGCTAGGGGCAAACAAGCCTTCGCGGACGATCTTTACGGTGAGGATAAACGGTTTTGCTAGGGAAGCCTTTACCTGATTGATGAACTGATCCCATTCAGTTCCGAGCAATTCGAGTTGATGATGGACTTCGTTGAGACGAGTAATCTGATCGTTCGACATGAACTGAATGCCTTGCGTTTCTTTCAAAGACTTGTTCAGTTCGATCAGCATGGGCAAACTGGTAATGCCAGCCCGTTTGAACAATTCAATGGCGTCCTTGTTCCTTGACCAGAGATTGGGCTGCTCTTCCAGCGCAGTCGATATCTGTTTGAAGAGTTCCATCGTTCCGGTAGCGCCTGTCTGCAGGCTCAACAGATCGATTCCCATCTTCCCCAAGGTTTCCCGCGCTTTAATGCCTTGCGATCCCGTATCTGTGATCGCTTGCGTCAATCCGCGCATCATGCGATCCACCACGCCGATATCCTGGCCGGTGACCTTGGCCGCATAATCGAATTGCTGCACCTCGCGAGCGCTCATGCCGGTGACAAGTTGGATTTCATGAATTCTCGAAGCGGCTTCTCCCATCGATTTCGCCGCTTCGTAAGAAGCCGCTGTCAACCCGGCAAACGCCGCGACCGCGCCGCCGATAATGAGAGGAGCGCCACGGAGCGAAGCCAAGCCTCTGGCAATATCCATTTCGCCGTAGGCCATGCGGCCTTCGAAAATGTCGCGGGCGCCGCGAACAAACAGCCCTGTAGTTCCGCTGCCGAGTAATCCGCCGCCGTGCTTGTCGCGTTCCTCTTCGCGCTTCTTCTCCACGTCGATCATCTTCTGGTAAGCGGCGGTGACGCGCTTCACGGCTTCCTCTTCTGTGCCAAGCCGCTTGATGATCGAGTCCCGTTGGGCGATTAGCTTCTCGACGCCGCTCTTGCCGTATACATCCGCCTGACGCTCGATCGAACGGAGATAGGTTTCCTGCGCCCGCTGGGCGCGTTGGCTCACTTTGACGATCTGTTCGGAGAAACTGGTGAAGGCCTGGTTGAATTTCTCAACCGAGCCGCCTACGCCCTTTTCCATCTCCTGGCGGGCGCGGTCGATCTTCCGGAATCCCTCGATGATCGAGTTTGGATTGAAGACAATCTCGATATCAGCCCCGGAAGGGAACATGCAGTAATCCTATCACTCAGGCAGTTTTTGCAAAGCCGCTCTTTATTACGCGGACGGATTTAACGCGCACGAGAATCTCGCGGATCACGGCATACATGGCCTGCTTGTCACTGGGCGAGAGGCCCCACATCTTGTCGAGCTTGTTTCGCGTCAGGATGATCATCGAGGCTTGCTGCGTGGTTGGCCCGATGACCACGCGCTCTTCACTGGCAACTTTCACCTTGCAGGATTGCAATGTCCATCCGCGAAGCGTCCAATCACGAACCGGAAGACCTCTGTATATCCGCGGCCCGCTCATCGCCACGCGCCGGCCTTTGAGCTTTTCCTGCGCGTAGGTTTCCTTCAGCGGTCTGGCCTGATTGTCTTCATTGTTTGATACCGATTGGATGCGTTGCTTCATATGATCCAACGCAACCTGGCCGATGGTCATCATACTTTCGCTTGTGAACGGCGAGAACGTCAAAGTCGAATGCGTGATCTTGGCCTGAAACATCGCCATAAGGCTATTCTGCAATACCTTCGTTTGCGGGGAGTACCCCTAGATCTGGGTGGATGGAGCGCCGTTTGCTACCCTGAGGGGCTATGCGAAAACTGCCGAAATTTATTCTGGCGGCGCTTATCTTGTTTAGTATCGCCAAGATAGCGTTAGAGATCAGAGACGCGAATAGACGGGCGGATGCCCTCCCCAAAGTCCAGGCAATGAATGAAGATCAGGGCGAGGAATATCAGAAAGCTCTGCAGGCCCCGGTCCCGCAGACCGTCATTAATGCGAATCGCCGGCTACATGAAGCAAACCGGAATGAAGTGGTTCAGCTTTGCAAAGCTGTCCGGACGGTCAATGAAAGCAAGCCCCTGTCTTCGCTCTCCATCAATGATCTGCGTCTCATGAAGGCGTGTGCCGCCGAAGGCCTTTAGCGTCCGCGCCGTTGCATCTCCTGAATCCGGCGTTGTTCCTCCTGTCGTTGCTCCATCTTTTCCCGCGTCTCCTTCTCCCACTTCGTCCGCTCCTGTTCCAGCACTTTGAGGCCTACACGCACATCCGCCGGGACCTCGCCGGGATCGATCCGATAATGCTTCGTGTCAAAGTCATGCTCCAGCACACGGTCCAATAGCTGACCAGCCCGCGTGACGGCGCGGTAGTATTCGACCTCCACAGTTGGGCAGGATTCGCACCGCTCGATCACCACGCCTCTCTGTTCGCAGGATGGGCATCTGCCGGGAACGCCGATATCCTCCGGTCGCCAGCGGAACTCGCACGCCACGCATCGGGCCGTATCTGCAAGTGGACAGGCGGTGGCGCCGTCCTCCTCACCGCCGCGGCAAAGCTCATCAGCGCGGAGCAATCGGTAGATCAGAAGCCGGATCGGCAGTGGTTCGCACCACTCATCCGGCGCTATCCGTTTGGGTCGAGCGACGGATCGAGTTCGTAGAGTTGCGAGGAGATCTCGCCGGCGACACTGCGCTTGTGATGCGGCGGGATCGTGGGCAGAAAGCTCTTCAGTTCGCCGCCTTCATAGACATGCGGCTGGCCGTTGCCGCCGGCGATGACGTTGAATTGGGGCGTATAGCCTTCGACGCGGAGCACGATGGCATCATACAGCGCCGCCGGGACCTCAGGCGGGAAGCGCCGCTCCTCGACATTGTGCGGGAGTTCCCTTGACCGGATGACGCCTTCGCGGTAAACCTGGATCTCCCGTGTGAGCGGCGTCCGGACGGTATGCACGGTCGATCCCCAGAGCGTCCGGATCGTGACGGCATAGCGGTCGCCGTCCCGTTGGCAATCAGTGATCTGGTGCAGAAGGATCTGGTCGATCGCCTTCTTGATCTCGGCGGCGTCGAACTCTTCTCCGGACTTGTCCAGCCGGATGGCGTCGAAGAAACGCCGCTCTGCAGCTTCGTTCGGCACATCCTGATCTTCCGATTGCCGCCGGCCGAGCCGCCGGATCAACTGTCGGATGCTCCCGGTGTACGTCGAGATCTCCTCCGAAGTCGGAAGCCGTAGCGCGGCGGTCTTGAGCGGATTGTGGATGACCACCGGGAAGGCCGGATATTCGTTGCCGTCCTGCGCCCTGATGCCTTGCAGTTCGCCGTACATAGACTACGCCGCTTTCTCTCCACTCTCTTCCTTCTTGGCGCCGGTGCTTTGCGCGATCCCGGCTACTCCGCACTGGCTCGTGACGGTGAGCACGGTCCCTGCGGTGGTATCCCAGATCGTTGCCAGCGTGCAGGTGACGCTCACGATGCCGTCCTGTTCTCCGTTGACCACAGTCTCGAATTTCACCGCCGGGAAATCGAAGTTGACCCAATGCGTGGAATCGAACTGGACCTTGAGGACCGCATGTTCGCTGATCTGGCTTTTCAGCTTCGCGTATTCGTCCGAATTCTTCAGAAGCCGCGCCGTGAAGGTGAAGGTGCAGGCCCTCGCGCCGATCTCCTGGCGTCCGCGAACTGCCGCGTTGTCCTGCACTCCGCTGCCGGGATAATAGCCGGGGCCGAGCAGCATGTTGTTCTTCCAGCCAATCGAGCCGCTCAACATGGTCTTGGCCGTGATGTAATCCGTGGTCCCGATGGTCAACGTCATCGAGGACGCAAGCAGATAGTTCTCCGACACCAGAGGCGGAAGCGTGACACCGGACGGCGTGGTCATGCGACCGGAGCCTACCCAGTTCACGGTGCATCGTCCGCTCTGGCGTCCCGGCCCGTAGTTGAACTCGTACAGCACATCCTCGACGGAGCATCCGAGAAACGCATTATCGAGCGCCTGACCGCCGCCTTCGCAGATCTGCTCGACCACGCTGAAATAGGGAAGCTCGAGCGTGACGCATGGATCGATCGGCTTGATCGTGTACGTGCCCGTGGTTTCGCTGACATTGCCCATTCCGAAGCCGAAGGCCCACGTCATGAACTCGGCGGATGCGTACTTGTCGATCCGCGCCGCTGCGGACCAGGCTACCGGATAAACCTGCGTGGCAAATTCGTTGCCTTTGCCAACTTCCGCCGCGTCCGTTTCCGTAGTGAAAGCGGTAGGCGCGATCTCCGCGTTCAACTGCCGAAAGCGGAGGTAATTTGTGGACGCCGTTTCAATATCGACTTGGGCGTCCAGTCCCAGACCGAGGATTTTGTTTTGAATTCTCGTCGCCATACTTCACCTCATACAGGCATAACCACTTTCGCGCAGTTCATTTCCGCTAGACCCGGTCCCACGTCGCCCTTCTCGACAAACGTTAGGGTCGAATAGAAGAAGTCCTGGCCCAATTCATCGACCTGATGCAGAAGCGAGGGCGTCTCCATCAGCATGAGATTCTCGTCCACCAGATCGATATACCGGATCGAATCCGCCGGCCGCGGGACCGTTATTGGAAGATTTAATGCCATCCAATAGAGATGCGGCGCCGAAGCCGAGTTGCGCCCGTTGAGCGCATCAGAGGCCTTATTGCGCGGACGCACGTAGAGATTGATCTGATGCTTCCACATCGTCTGGCCGTCGAAATTTCCGCCGAGCATCGCCAGGTAGGCAAGCAGGATGGTCGGCGCCCGCATCTGGCCCAGAGTTTTCATGAGGGAATTCTCTTCGCCGCTGTAGTAGTAGTGGCCCGTGATGTTCTGGGCGCCGCCAACCTCCGTCACCAGTTGCGGGATCGACCGGAACGAATCGAGCACGGAATTCATTACCAGATCGGGATCGAGCATGGCTCCTCACTGGTCCCACGGCAGCATCCGCGCCCGCAATCGCAGATGCATACCACCGCATCGGTCAGCGTCCGACTGCACAATGTCGTAATCGACGCCACCATAGGTCGCGGTATTCCCCAAAAATCCCACCACTCCGAGGTACGACGGGCAAAAGAGCATCAGCATGGCGGTTCCGTTCGCGGAGCCGGGAACGTAGTCTTCTTCCATCGCCGGATTCTTGACCACGCATGGGACGCTGAAGTCGGATGAGCCATCGTTCGGATGCACGATCAATTCGAGCGGCTGGCCGTCCACCACCTTCTGGAACGTGTCCGTCACGATATCGTCCATTGTTCCGACTAGCGCGTCGAAGTCCATCGGTCATGTCCTTGGATACTTGCGTGGCCTTCCGCGCCCGCGGCGTTGCGGCGGCGGAGGAGGGTCGAGTAACGCGGATTCCTCGACCGGGATCTCCACCGCCGGCAGATCCGCTTCCTCATGGGTCGCGATGATCTGCGAGGCCACGGGACGAATAGGAGCGGGAAGATCCTGCCCGAAAGGCTCCAGCCGCCTCTGTTCGTAAAACTGGCGCAAACGTTCTATCCGGATCATCGGCTGAAAGAGTTCTGGATCGACCGCTGCGCCCACCGAAAGTGTGTGATCCCCAAAGACCATCGGACGCCCCGCCACCCGGAACTGGGGGATCGCAGTTCCGTGGCGTGTCAGGTCATTCCAGCTCGCCCGTCTTGTCCAACCGGAGGTCACTTCGACTTGTGCTCCTTGCCGGAAGGCGAGGTCTTCGATTCGGTATGCGAACCGTGCGAACCGGAACCGGGCTGATATGACGCCGGCGGCGTGGGCGCTCCCTCCGTGGTTCTCGGTGGGGGCCATACGGGCGCGGGCGGCATCGTCGGATCGGGAACTACGTCCGGTGTCTTCGCGGGACTCTTCTGCAGGTCCACATGCGTCTCGTCCACGAACTGGTCGAGGGCCTGTCTGGCTTCCCCGGTCACATAATTCGCGGCGCGATAGCCGATCACGGCGTCCCGCACGTATTGCAGGACGGTCTGCTTGTCGAGGGGCTTCTTCTCTTCCGGCGCTTCCGCGTCGGATGTATCGTATTCGAACGGCATTGTTACCTCCTAGATAACGCTCTGCAAGAAGCCGCCCATATCGGCGGAAACGATCTTGTGGACGTATGCAGACTCGATTTCGACGTGGGTCGAGCGATCCGGCTGGAAGTAGTAGCTCGAGATCCGTTCGCCGCCTTCGGTGGCGCCGAGATATCCCGTCCAGGCGAATGTGTATCCGCTGGCGGGCGTCATCAGGCCGGGAGCTTCCGGTGTGTAGCCGATCCAGACGTTCGCGCCGGCGAAGAACGAATTTGCCTCGCCCGCGTTGACGCCCACGTTGTATCCCGGCGGAACATAGGCCGCGCCGGAATTCGGGCCGGCGAGTTCACTTGAGGTGTTATAGATCGCCTGGGCCACATGTATCCGGTTCATTTCGAAGAGCGATGCGAGAGCGTCGAGCGTCACTTTCGCCGGTTCCGCCGAGGTCGCGCCGTACTTCACGCGGTCCACCGTCTGTGGATGATCGAGTAGCATGTCGTAGACTTGCCGGCCGATCACCATCCGGTTGGGCCGGAAGCCCGTCGTCAACTGTACGATGCTTGCGAGCTGACGAATGTCCTGAATCGGAGTGGAATTGGCGAGGCTCCATTTAACGAACGTGTAGCTCGACGCGGGCGAAGTTGCGGGCGCCGTGGGATATGCTCCGCTGGCGGTCGCGCCCCCGGTCCACATGTTCGACCAGATACCGGGCACGAAAAACGCGCTGAACCACATATACTCGCGATTGATCAATGACTGGGTGGTCAGGAGCCGGGTGGCTTCCAAATCCAAGTTGAAGACGGAATCCGCGTTGGCGCGGATCTGATCATCGATGGGTTTGCCGAGCGCCCATACGTCGCACAGATACGACGCATTGTCGATCCGGTAGCCGATATTGTGAACAGTGGTTCCCGGTGCCCGTTTCGCCATCTGATTGCGGTTGAAGTCGGCGCGTGAATACACCGCATACCTGTCGGAGATTTTACTCACCGGCACGATGGGGAATACGTCCCGCGCAATGAAATTGGTCTGGTCCTGCGAGTACATCGCGCTCATGTCCGTGAGTAGCGCATTGACGTGTACATCGCTCATCGTTGGTTGCGGCATGGCGATTCAACTCCTAAGAAAAAAGAGGTCCTACGAGAGGACCGCATTCGACGGCAGCAGACGGGCGCTGATGATCCCGATTGCGGTGGTCGAGGCAAGGCTTTCGAGAGCTTGCGCCACCGCCGTTCCCGTGGCAACCGGCTTGAAAGTTCCGCCGGCATCGACCTCAAGCAGAGTCGTCCCGCCCGTGATCACTTGACTTGCGGAGATGGCGACTTTCGTGGTTCCGGTCGTCTGGATGGTTGCGGCCTGCCCCGCGATCGGATTGTTCTGCAGCACGCCGGCGACTGCCTTGGCCGCAGTCGCGACGACGGCGGTGACGCCGGGAGGGTTGGAGCCGGCGTTGACCAGAGAGACACCGTAGAATTGCTTGGCGCTCAGGTCTGCGCCCGCCGGGGCGCTGATGGTGTTCAGTAGTCCTTCGTTGTACGGCATGGTTTACATTCCTCGTCCACTGGGAACCACGTCGATGGTGGTCCCGAGTCCCAATGCGCCCAGATAGCGCCGCTGATTGTGCATGACCCACTCGGTGAGCACGCGGCCCGCGCCGCTGGGACTCTGAGCGATCACGCGGTCACGTTCCTCCAGATAGTTCTGGTAGATCTGCGGATTGGAGCGGAGAATCGCCGCCAGAGCCTGACTCCGGTTGAGCTTCCCGCCGGAATTCGCGGACATGGTCAGCGCCTGCTGGACGGCCTGGTCGATACTGCTTTGGGCAGTCGATCCGCCTACGCCCTTGTCGCCGGGAACGTAGGAGTTGGTCGGATTCTCCGCAGAGGCTTTCGAGCGCCGGTCCATGAGCAGATCGCTCACGCGGCTGACGCTGTAGCCCTTGGTGATGTAGTCCGCCGCAAGCTCCGGGGCGCCCGCGATCATGCAGAGTTCCGCAATGCGCTGTTCCGGTGAACGGCCGGAGCGCGGCAACTCCGTTACGTGGCCGCGCTTGGCCGTCGCGAGAGCCTTTTTCTTCGACTCTTCGCCTTCGGCCTTATCCTCGCCGTCCTCTTCTTCCTCCTCTTCTTCGTCGTCCTTTTTCGGATCGGCGGCTTGGAGGTCCTCGTCGTCGTCTTTCTTGGCGCGTTTCAATTCTTCCTTCTCGCCCTTTGGCATGGCATTCTCCTTTCCGGTGGTTTCGATACTCGCGCCGGTCAGGACAAGATATTTGAGCGCGAGGGAATATAGCTCGTGATCGTTGGTCGCCGCCGCCTCATCGAGCGCCGCCGCGTAATAACTCGCGGCCTCGCCCTGGCGCAGATGTTGTTCGAGATTTACGGCAGCGGTTTCCTGAGGTGTCGCGGGCATAATTTCTGCCCCCTGTTTTTCAGCATTATTGCCTGACTTTGTATCCAACGCAACAACGCTGAATTGTTTTTGGCCCGTCCGCGCCCCCAATTCCGCCGTGGCTTCCTCGAGGCTCCTAGTTCCATCCGCTAGTAATTTCGGGGCCTTATCGCCGTAGTAAACACGCGCCTGCGTCTTGGCGACTTCCCCCGGCTCCGCGTTCCGGTTCGCCGCCACCGCCGCGATGAACATTCCGTATTCGCGGTCTACTTCCGCCTGGATATCCGAGCGGGCGGATTTCGAGAGCGGTTCGTGCGGATTTCCGTCCACCTTGCGGTCGCCGGCAAACACGTAGGTGTATTTCACGCCCTCCTGGGTGTCCGCTCCGGATTGATCGACATGCACGGCGAAGACGCCGATAGAGCCGATCCCTCCGGTGCGCGTCACATAGACGCGGTCAGTGGCGCTGGCAATTGCATAGGCAGCGCTCGTCGCCAGATCGTTGGCGACGGACCAGATCGGCTTCTCGCCGCGCATCCCCCGGATCGCGTCCGAGAGTTCGAAGCAGCCGTGCGTGACGCCGCCGGGGGAATCGATATCGAGGAGCAGACCCTTCACCGCCGGATCGGAGAGCGCCTCGCGCATGTTGTCGCCCACGTTCGCGTAGGATGACATGCCGCACGCCGCAGACAACCAGGAGTGCCGCTTGACGAGCGGCCCCGCGATCCGCAGGACCGCCACGCCCTGAGGCGTCAGCTTATACGGCTTGCTCTCTTCCTCCGAATCGTCCTCGAATCTGGCGACTATCCCCTCCTGCACAACCAGAAGATTCCCGTTCGCCGGGATCACACGCGAGCTCGCTAACTGGTCTACCGCGGCCTGATCGATTTCGAAGCGCGGACCTACCAGGCGAAGGATGGCTTCTAATTTTTCGGGGAGTATTGCCAAGGGAGAATTGAAAACTGTGGAAGCGAGGTGAATCAGCGGTTTCATCCCATCGCGCCCTCCTTCCGAAAAATCATATCATCCCGCTTTTGTTTCGCTTCCGGCGAGCGCCGCTTTTTCCTCTTCCTGGCCCTCAGGAGCGCCTTCCTCCTGAACCTGCGGATTGGCTTCGCGGCCCACCAGGATTTTTCTCGGATCGGAATCGTAAACCAAGCCGGCCGCGTCTGCCCGCTTGTTGTCCAGAACCTGCTGCGCGTCGATCTGGCTCACGTCCTCGCCCGATTCGGCGCAGACTTTTTCGCGGCTGGTGAAGCCGCACCGGACGGCCTTCATCTTTGCTTCGATATCGTTGGTCGGATCGAGCCAGGGCCAGCCACTCGTAGACCACGTCACATCGAGATATTGATCCGGCTCCTCCGCATATCCCGGCAGATCGAGGCGCCCGCTGATCACCGCTTCATCGAGCCACCACCGTAGCACGGGTTCGCAGAACTGGGTGATCAGCACGTTGTAGATGAACTGTTCGCATTTCCGGTGCGCATCCTGCACGCCGGCGCGGATGCTCGACAGGTTCACGCCGCGGAGATCGCCCGTGATCTGTTCGTAGGTCGCGCCGATGCCCACGGCGAACTGGTGAAGCATGACGTTCATGAACGTCTGCAGGTCATTGTTCTGGGGCAGACTCGGAAAGGTGATGCCCTCGCCGGGATAAAGCTCGTTCAACGATCCTGGCTCAAGATGGCCGTAGCGGATGCCTGGAGGAGCGTAGCCGAACGCCGGCGATGCCGCCGGGACATTCGGCACGATATCGGTGGGGATCACGTCACTCTCCGGAACCGTCTTGGTGATGAACGCCGCGAACATGCTCTGGATCTGTTTTGCGACCGTGGTCGCGTCCGTGTACTTGCTGAGTTCGTGCAGGAGGACCAGCACGCTCGACAGATGCGGCTGGCCGCGCAACAATCCGGCGCGGAACGGTTTATAGCAGTGGAGCACGTTCTCGCTCGTCACGCGGACGAACTGTAGCGGCGCTCCGGAGAAAAACATCGTCTCGCCGGGATGCTCCCGAAACATGTGGTAGGCGGCAAGCCGCCCGTCCGAGTCGAATTCCTTTCCCGTCCGAATCTGCGAACCCACTGGAGCCGTCGCCGGCCCCGGTCCCGCGCCCACCATGTTCAGCCAGATCGGGCATTGTTCGCTTTCGATCAACTGCACCTGAAGCGGCACGCGCATCGTGCGCGGGATATTCGGGTTCGGTTGCCAGGAGTTCGACCGGATATGGCGTCTGACGAAGACCTCGCCGCCTTCGAATATTTCTCGCGCCGCCAGCGCCTGAAGCCCGTAATAGTCGCAGAGCCCTGCCTGGTCGAAGTCCTTGGACGCCGCGCAGAACCGGAACTCCCGCTCGATGGTCAGCTTCTTCTCTTCGTCAGCGAGATTCCACTTCGGCTTGATCCCGTTTCCGACAATCTGCGATTCGAAATTATCGACGGCGCTCGTCGCCAGCGGATTGTTGCGGACCTCGTCATGGCATCGCGCCAGCATGAGGTCCCGCGTGGCCCAGAGACTTGTAGTGGGACCAAGCCGGGACGGATTCCACGGAGCCAGGCGGCGCGCGCCGGCCGAGCTTTCATACGCTGGCCCTCCACCCACGTAGCCGGGATAGGGACCGTAATCGGCGCGGCGCGGAAGGATGCCGGGAGTCCCGCCCGAACTGTGCAGACGCGCAATGGAGCGGGCCGATGCCATCTAGACCTTGACCGGGACCAATAAGCCTATCGCGATCAGAAGCACCGCAATCCAGAGCGGCACTCGATTGCTCAATCCGTTGACCAGAACCAGAATGAACGCGATCAGATAGAGGAACCACGGGACCGAAAACAACATAAACGATCCTCCTCGTTTTTTTGAATTATATGCTCTAAAACGAGCCGGGGATATTCGGGTGTGACAAAAGGAACTGCGGCGTCTCGGTCGCGAGTAGGTCATCGAGCGCACGCCGGATCACTTGCGAGGGTTTCTGTTCGCTCTCTTCGGCCATCCGCTCCGCGAGTTTCAATGCGCGTTTCCGCGCTTCATTGCAACGGCTGATGTGCTCCTGAACAGTCTCATCGAGCGTAATCTCTTCGACCGGATCAGAGGCCTCGACGCCGCCCACGAACGCCCAGAGCGCATCGTCGCGGTAGACCAGCCAGGTCCGGAGGATCGAAGTCAGAGCGGCCCGCTGATCGATGACTGCTTTGCCGCGGGACGGTAGCACGCTGGGTTGAGCGCTCACAGACCCTTCGTGGTGTAGCACCGGATGGTGCGGTTCATGCCACCGCCGCCGAGAGCGCCCGTCGCCGCCAGTTGCTGATACAGCCTGTTTGAGGCCACGATCAATTCGGCCATCGAGGCATAGCGAACGGTGCGGTCTTGAAACCGGACCTCGACCACGCCGCCCGCGATAGCCTGCTGTAGCGCCAGGTATTGTTGCAACAACGGATTCGGATATGGCAAACCGGGAGTCATGGCTCAATGATATTCGATCCAATGCACCAAAGCGGGCGTCCCGCTCATGACCGCGAAGACGTAGTAGTAGCCAGGGAGAACCAGAAGCGTCAGCGGCGCCGTCATCCCGGTTCCGCCTACGGGCTCCGCAATCTCAGCGATCGGCGTGGACGGCGGATTATTCGCATCGCACATCGCAACCATGCTGGCCTTCCCGTTCAATTGCCAGGAGGTCAGCACGTAGATGGCGTGCGGATACGGATTCTGATAGACCGTATCTGCAGCATAGGTGGCGGTGAGATCGTTCTGGCTCGAGACAGTGACTCCGGGTGGTCCCGCCGGCCCCGGCGGTCCAGGCTGGCCTTGCGAAAGCGTGGCGTGGAACTGCTGCCCGTGAGCGAAGCTGACCGAGAGTTTCGCGGGAGGAGGGGATGGCGGCATCCTCTTACTCCCGCGTCACCTCTGGCGTGACGGTCACGGCGCCCGCCAGAAGAGTGGTGATGATCCCATTGGAATCGGTGACCTGCAGATCCCAGACGTAGAGGCCTTGCATCGTCGCCGTGATCGTCGCCGGAATCGTCAGGTCGATATAGGGCGAGTTCACCGCCGCCGCGATCTCATAGAGCACGTCGTTCGTATCCGCCGGCCCCAGTCGGATCTGCGCCTGAGCCGTGTACCCGGCGAGGACTTGATCGGGCGGCGTCCCGCCATTGGAAACGGTGACCGTGGCAAAGTAGTCATCGCCCTGATACAAATCGAGATTGGCTTTTGCGGCGCCCATCCCCTTGCCGGGAATTCTATCAGACCGATTTTCCCAAACGCAAAAAAGCCCCGCTGAACCCTACGGCCCTCGAAAAGAGAGGCGCTTTCAGGGTCGCGGGGCTTGGGCACGCACGAACGGTGATTTACTTCCCTCCGCACTGCGGGCACTGGCAGATGATCTCGCCCAGATACTCCAGGTCATGGCTCTTCACTTCATCCTGGCGAAGCTGACGGTGATATCCAATCACACCGTGGATATGACTCGACACCGGGATATCCGGGCGCTTGTGTGCCAGGTCCGGTGGCGCCGCGATGTAGTCCCAACCCTTCGGGAGTCCCGCGAATGCCGCAGGACGTAGCAGTGGTTTGTAGATGTGGCGTGGCATCAGACTAGGCTCCGTTTCCTCCGCTGACTGGGAAGCGGGATTACCGCATCGATGCCATCCGCTCTTCCGCTAACCGTCGCGCCGCCATCCCGGTATTCCCGGCAAACCTCGCAACTGCAACCCTGTCCGCGCACGTTCCAGTCGCGGCCGGCATCCCAATCAACCTTGGCGTGTCTATGGATTAGTTCAACCTTCTCATGCTCCTGGTATTCGCGCCGCACGTAGATCTTCCGGTCCACCGGCTTCGGTATCCAGCCCCGCTGATCCATGCGGGCGTGAACGTCATGCGCCAGATTCGTTTCTTCCGCCGGCGAGAGTTCCTTCTTGCAGTCGATAAAGAATTTCACTTCGTAGCGTGGCATTGTTCGTTCGTTCCTTTTATTTCAGACCTTTTCCGCTTCGGCCTTCTTCAGGGCTGTTTTGCAATACGAGTCGATCTCAATCAGCGATTGCCGAAGTTCAGCCAACCGCTCAGGATTCAGACAACGGGCCGGGAGTTTCTCGCCACTCACGCCCGTTTGTTCATCACTCCAGAAACGGACTGTCTCTGAGATCAGAACCAATGCCACTTCAAGCGAGAGGCAAGGTCTAGAGTTCGCAGTCATGACGCTCGTTGTATTCCTGTTCCGCTTCGCGAATGGCGTCAACAATAAACTCGTAATCCGCATCTGAGTTCGTCAGGCCAGCGAAGCTGTTCAGAATTTCATGCTCGACGGCCTGTCGATTATAAGACCAGCCGTGCGGGCATTTTGCTTCAGCTTCAACGGCCTTCCGCGCCCGTTGTAGAACCGTTTTATAAGCCGGTCTTTCGTTCATTTGTTCTTTCGTTCGTTCCATTTTTCGACTCCTGAAAAAGCCCTCTCAAACCCTACGCCCTCTCAAACCCTCGCCGGATTTCCGCCGTCGGGCCGCTTGCCACTGCGCCTCACTTCCTAAAAGCCCTTCTTTCGCAGATTGCCTCGCGAACGGTCGATGCTCTCCCGTGGCGTTTTTCCCGCCAATCGAGCCTCAATATAAAGGCTCTGCCGAAATGGACTGCGAAGATCCCATAGTTCGACCGCTTCCCGGCGATACAGATTCGTCAATCGCGTCGTTTCGGAGAGGCTCTTCATGCCGCATCTTCTTTCGGACGATTCGGGCACTCAGTGAAGTGATCCCGCCATTCCCGCGCCGTCAGAGCGGCGCCGCATTCGCCGCATCGCATCCGGACTCCAGGCTTGCGACCGGAATTGGCGCGATAGCCGCCATGCTTTGGCGCTTCTACTACTGCTCTCTTACGCACTGGAAACCTCCTCTCCCTCTCCGGTTAGCGTTTGATACTCACATCTGGATAACGCGGCTCATACCACCCGTCTTCACGAGCGGCCCGCCGCGCCCTCTGTGTGACACTTACGCTCGATATCGACTGCCCGCCGGCGAACGGGAGATCCCGTTCCTGGCCGTCACTCAGGTGAACGCGGGCATACCAGCCCTCATTGACCGTGCCATGATCCTTATCCCAGATTGCTTCGATTCTGAATACCGTCTGCTTCGTGCTCATTTTTTTTCCTTTTTTCAGGCCTGGCCCTCCCCTCCCGGCGGAAGGCCCGTCCCGAATTTCCAACTTCCAAAAAAGCCCCGGCAAACCCTACGCCCTCCCAAAACACGGGGCGGATCGACGGGCGCGGCGCGACGGCACGCGCCCCCGGTGGCTACAGCCCCAGAAGCTTACGGGCATCCCGTAGCATGGGGCGATGCCGCCCGTTCTCGTTGTACTTGAGGACCGCTTCAAGCTTCCCGGCGAGTTCTTCCAGCTTCGCCGCCGCTTCCGGCACGCCTACATCCTCACGATTCTGAGCGGCCACCTTCAGCCCTTCGATGACTACCGCCAGTTCTTCGTTCGTCAGATTCGACATGCTCATTCCCCCAGATAGTTGTAGCTACCATCCAACCAGCATTCGCTAGCCGCTACGCGCATCACGTTCGTTTCATCGTCGCCGTGGTATTCGTCCCAACTTTCGGCGCCAGTCCTTTCGCTATGAACCTTCCAGGCCCGTTTCATGTTTGCGAGAGCTTCTTTCTTCGTCACGCCGAAGGCATCGAAGCTGAAATACGAAGTCTCCAGATGCGCCCAATACAACGCCACCGCTTGTGTCTTCTTTGCCGCCATTACCGGACTCCCTTCAGCTTGTATTCCGCGCCTTCGACGTAAGCAACTCGCTTACCGTCATTCCCGCGAACGTCGATGATTTCAGCGGATTCATAACGCCGCAAATGAGCCATCATCCATGCGGTGGCTTCCTCCACCGTCTCGAAATACTGCGAACGGTTCGATTCAAACGGGCGCCCGTCCGTTGGGTATAGCGCCTTGCAGATCACGATGTACGGCCTCATCACGCCCACTCCGGTCTTGGATTATCCGGCGCCGCTTCGGGATCGACCTCCGCGACGGGTTCGATCTCCACTACTTCCCACTGATACGCTTCGTTCGCTTCTCTACGGCCAGCGGCGGTAGTTTCTATCGCCATCATTTCGCGCTTCCACTCCGCGCCAGCCCGCTCTGCGGCGCGTTCACTGTGATAGTGTCCCGGCAAGGCGCCGCAAGCGTGGCCGTTGTCCCAATTGATCTGATAGCTCCCGCAATCGAAGGCGATACGCTCCCCATCGACCCACTTGCCCATGAGCTTCCGGCGGTATGCCATGTAGTGCATCGTAGGGTCCGCATTCGGGTGACGGTCGCAGAACTCTTCGCTGATAGCTCTGATGGCCGTGTAGCGGCTTCGAAATGTGCCAACGCGGAGCATTCCATCCGGCGTGGCTGTATAAATCGCGACTGTCATTGTTCCATCACCTTCAGGTCTGAAGGCAAATAGCCTTCGCGTTTGAAATTCATTTCGTCCTTCCACGCATAGGGAACGCCAATTTCGCCATTGGGCGCCCAATGCACTTCATAAAGCGTCACTTCTTTGCCGGATACGAGCGCATCACCGTGCGCCGCGATGACTACGCCACAGTATTCTGGCATTCGGACGTGCTTTACTCGCGAACCAATCTGAAGGGATTTCATGCGACCATCCCCAGGAATCCGTTGGCACGGTTGCGGACCTCGTCCGTGACGTGTTCCTGCAAATACCGGATGATGCTCAAATAGACGCCTTCCCGGCTCAGGTGGCGCGGTTCCAGCGTGCCCTCTTCAATCGCCACCGCCAGCGTCCGCAACGCTTGCACGGGTTTCAATCCCCCACCGCAGATCCAGGTGTCCACTTCGCATTGGACGGAATTCCAGAACTCCACGTCTGACACGGTGTGCGCGTCATCTTCGAAAGCGCCACCGTACCCGTTCGCATCAACATGCTCGTGCAGTCCTGAGAAATCACAGATGGTGGCGGGAACGGCGCCCGTCACCGTATCGTGGATGATTTCCACTTTCGCCCGCGCCACCACGGCGGCTAGCTCCTGATCGACCATTACGCCCCCTCCGCGCCGCCGAAGGCCACGGTCAGAATGAACTTGCCCATTTCAATCACGGCCCAGATGAAGAGCACCAGTTCGAAGATCAGCGGTTTGCTGATGTGCATGGCGTGCTGAATTGCCTGTACGATCTCAGTGAATTTCGTCATGTTCGTTCGTCTCCCGTTTGTTGGGATCTACCGTCCCATCGCTTCCAACGCGAGTTCAGCCTGAACCACGCGCCGATAGTTGTCATCCGCATCGCAGATCATCGATAACGAAGCCAGTAAGTTTTCTCGCTCCGCATCCCACAGTTGGCAGTATTCCGGTTCGCGGGAGCAGACACCGTCTTCGTGATCACAAGGATCATCCGCATCCCAATCGAAGTGCCAGTTCTGTTCCAAGGCGTGCTGTTCAGCCGCCGCGAGTTCTTTCGCGCCACGCTCACGCCCTTGCTCTTGCGTTTCGGTTTGTGGATTCCAACTAGTGGCGCCGTTGTCGTAGAAAAACTGCTCAATCTTCGTCATGTTCGTTCGCTCCTTTCGATCCGCCGTCTTCGCGGCGTCATCGACTACTTCTCAATCCTATCTTGATTCGTGACACAAAGCAAGAACTATTTTGATGACTCCCTCAAATGATCAACGCCCGTTTGAGTAATCGCCCATGCGTAGGGCGGATTGTGCGAGACACATCGCGCCAGATTCTTTTGCTGAAGAGCCAAGAGCACGGAGCCGTCCGCTCCCGCTGGCATTGGCCCCCGGCTCTGAAGCTTCAAGAGAACCTCCGTTTGACGCTTCGTGAGCTTATGCGTCTTACCAGCATTCTGCTTTTCCCATTGGGCGATTTGGGCATCCCGATAGCGGCTGAATGAGGCGCGATTCATGTTCGTTCAGTTGGGCAATGCGATAATCGCCCGTGGCCTTTCAATCAAAAGCCACGTGGTCATTGAAGACCATGTCTCGTTGATCAGTTCCCGCTTCATCCAAAGCGAACGGGCGTGTACGTATGCTTCGCCTGGATGGTATAGCCTTCGGTAATCTCGAAACATCTGTTGAAGTGTCATTTCGTTTTTCCGTTTTTTTGGGACGGCCAGGTTTTTGCGGCCGGCAAAAAGCCCCCGCCGGCCCTACGCCCCTCCAAAACACGCTCTGTTCCGCGGCCTGACTCGTAACGCACGGCACCTTCGTGCCCTAGCGGACCTCCAGAATTTCGGCCCGCATCGTTGGCGATATCGTTACCCCAATACTCGCCCGTGAACGTATACCGGATGGCGCCGTCCGGACGCTCATAAGACCGCCAGTCCTCTTTATCAAAGAGAACCCACATGAAACCCTCGCCGGATTCCACGATGGAGCCTAGCGCCGCGCCTTCATCGACGGACGCCAGCACGCGCCCGTTCAAGGCGCGGATAGCGGCTTCGCACGCCACGGGATCGTCGCCCGCATAGAGCCGGATTGGGTGAGGGTCCGTGCCGGGACCAGACACCGCATGAAGGTATGCGTGATAGCGGGCATTCTCCGGAAAATCAGAATCGCGATATTCGCGCTCTTCCAACTGCTCATGCTCACACCAGACCACGATGCAAGGCGCTTCGGCGTCTTCCGTGAATCCTTTAAGCGGCTTTTGCGCACGTCCGCATGAATCGTTGTGATAGCTCCAATCCTCGAAACCGAGGTCCCGCAGAAATTGCGGAAACTCAATCGTGTCCCAATCTCTAAACATCACCTGTTCCATTACTCCGTCACCTTCGCTTTCGGTTGCGCCAGCCAGTGGCAAAGTTTTTTGAGAGATTCACAGCCACGAGCCAACTGCGTCTGAGCATCCCAATTTTTGGAGATTTTCATGTGACAGTATGAGCAATACGTCTTATCGCCGTCGATAGTCGGAATCGACCACGAGCCAAAGGGATTATCGACCATCCTCGAATCCAGCTTGCGCCCGCATTCGCAACAATTCGCCGCTATCTTCGGCAAAGTAACCTTATACATTTTTTCCATGTTCGTTCGTCCTCTATTGACCTTCGTTCTGTTCCGGCATGGGTTCGTCCCAAACCCACGCCATCGCTCCGATACCGTACACGTGGACCGTCTTTCCCGGCTCCACTTCGATATCCTCGCCTTCGTACACTTCCGTTTCCTGAGCTTCGGGAAAGCTCACCAGATACCCGTCGCGTTGCGGATCAAAGTACATATCCGGCGGTTCGCACGCCTTGTCGCCGTCCGTTTCGTAATCCTTCGCCGCGCTCTCGTTCCACGCCTTCATTACCGCTTCGGCCCCCTCCCGTGTGAAGTATGGGATGCGCCAGCCATTCCATGCGTACTCCGTGATCACCCATGCGTCCGTGGGCGGCACGGTGTACCCGTCGCCAGTGAGGTTGTCCAGGCAAACCTTCTCCCACCGATATGTCGTTGTCTGTTCCATCCGTTCGTCCTCGTTCCGATTTTTCGATCCGCCAAAAAGCCCCGGCAAACCCTACGCCCGTGGCAAACGCGCCTAATATTCCCGTTCCAGCTTCGCCGCCAGCATGAATCCAGCCGTGCGCATGCCGCACGATGCGTCATACGACGCTTCATCGCGAACCAATTGGAGGAAGTCCGCATACCCCTCATGGTCCGTGAACGTCAGGGTACGCCCGTCAAGCTTTGCCGGATAGTAATCGTCTTTGGCGCAACGATCTAACAGGTATTGGACGTACTTCGCTTGCCGCTCCGTGAGTCTCATTTACTTGACCTCCGTCAGAGTCCACGTGATACCTACGCCGTATTCGTCACGGCCCTTATAGGCGCCGCTCAGGATCTCTTCCCACTGTTCACGCGAATAGACGGAATCGAGTTCATTGAAGTCGCACGTAAAGAAGTCATACACGTTATAGCCGTCCGTGTTCAGGACCGTGTGCGGCACGTCCAACTTGAGCCGATACGTGTATTGCTTGTCTTCATCCGCCATTCCCGGCACGTTGCAGTAAACCCAATGGCTCACGGCGCCCTCGCACTCCGTGTCCCAACGATGCGAGAACATAGGGTCGAAGTCGCCGCTTACGGACTCCGGAAACAACTCAACCACTTTCGCCCAGAACGCATCTTGAGCCGCTTCGACCGCTTCTTTAATCCGCGCCTTCATGGCGGCATTGTCCTTTGCGACCGCATAGACTACGTCCGCAGTAAAGACCGCCGCTTCGCCGGAATCGAGCTTTAATTCGACGTTGTCACCGTCATGCGAGAGCACCGTGCCACGCATGACTCGCGTCTTGTATTCAGCCGTTCGCGTTGCAAACAGCGTCCCTGAAAAAGTCTTCCCGTCAACGGTGAACGGTTTGCCCTGATACCCGTTGATGAAGACTCTGTCGCCAGCCTTATGCTGTTTGTTGTTCATTCGTTTCGTTTCCTCCCGACTTCTCTTAGATCGTCTCATGATTCGTGGCACGAATCAAGATCTTTTTTTCGACTTTCTTTTCCGGCCCTCCTTTTTCGAGGAAACGGCCAGCCCGATTTTCCAGGCCCGCAAAAAGCCCCCCACGGGCCTACAACGTCCAGACACACGCCAGGTTTTCGGGCGCTACCCGTAACGCACCTCGTCAAAGTGTCGGCCGGCGGCTGGTTTGAGCCTAACCCTTACAGCGCATTGGGCTTAAGCCCGTTTCCGGGGGATCGAACCGCCCTATCGTGCGCTCTAAGTCAACCCATTGAAAACACGGCGAAAATTTCTCTTGACGCATTCTCACGCCAGTGTCCGATTCGAGCCTACAGGCGCCCGCTCATGACGGCGCGATACAGGCGCCGATTGTCCGCATGAGCCGCTATCACCCATTGGAGCCATTGGCGCCGTTCGTGGCGCGGTATGGCGTGCCACGTGGCGTATCCTCGCTTCAAACGGGACACGAAGTACCGGGTCACGGCACGGTCTGATTGTCCAACATGACAGCGGCCTACAATCTGACGGACGATAGACGGCGCCTTCATTGCGCACTCCGCTCTATCGCATCACGCAAGGTGCGCAAAGCGTAACTACGATGCATGGCGCCACCGTACCCGTAAACTTCATGGCGCGATACGGATCTCATAAGCTTCGTGCGGAGTGAGCCGCTTCGAAGTGTTCGCGCAAAACTGCGCATACTCGATTGCCTTTTGGAGCGTCAATCCGTTTCCTCCATACGGCGCGATACCGCCGCGCCGTTTCGCCAGTGTTTCAATGGCTCTTCAGTGGAGTTACGCTTTAGGCAAGCGGAAACGGACCAGCCATGTAGGCCCATGCGAATTGCGGAGCGCATGCAACGGGCCTATGGCGCTTGCACGTTCCCACTGGTCACGGAGTGCGGACTTCCAATTGCGACCGTGAATGCTGGCGTACTTGCGTAGCGCGTTCAATTCGTCCGTGGTCAATTCACGGAGTGTTTCACCGTATACCTTCAAAATTCGATACCTTCAAGACGAACGGATTGGCCGCTCGTTTCGCCGCGCCACGGCTCATCAGTGGAGTTACTCGTTTGGGTCGCCGTATGCGGACTCCGTGAACGAATTACAGTACTCGCACTCTTCAGGAGGACCTTCATAGTGGACGTAGTGACCGATAATCACCAAATCAGGCCATTGTTGAGTATCAACCGCACACTTCGCGCAACAGACGAACTCTTCACGGTCATTGACCTCCAGTTTTCCCGTTTCCTCATCACGCCAGCCACCTACAGCCATATACATGACGGGATAACCTCCAGGCCATGCGTATGGCTGAAGGCTTTTGCGTTGTTCGTCTGTTGTGTGCATGTTTCGGTGTCTCCAGACGGCGCCGTTCGCGCCGTTTCGCCGTGGTCGCAACGGCTCATCAGTGGAGTTAGGCGACTAGCACCACGAACGGATTCGACAGTGGAGCCGTGCCGTTAGTCTTCACAATGAAAGCCGAATCCTGTTTCCTGGCTGGCCCTTTGGCACGGAGTCCAACTACCACGGACTCGGTGTCCAGAAAACGCAAATCATGCGTGTCGCCGTCAATCACGCGATACCCGTTCCACGAAACAGGCAAGTCTTGACCTTTGCGCGTATCGAAGACCACGGCGACATTCACGCCATGTTTCAGCGCATCCAATGCATCATTGAGGTTATGCCCGGAGTAAGAGAACGTGAGCCGATAGTTGGCTCGTTGACGCAGATAGGGTTTCGGAAGCTTCGTATAGTCATAGAACATGACGGATGGAAACTCTTTACTCATCTGCATTCCTAGCCATGCGAGATCAGAGGTGCCATTCATACGAACGGCTGGAATCATCCCCATATCGGCTGAATCTCGAATCAAGGCGAGAATGTCCGTGCGAAGCGAAGCTAAGAACAACTCGCGATTCTCAACGAGGAAAAGTGTCTTTGCAATGCGCTGGCGAATGGTCTTTGGAAAGGCGCCTCTACCAGCACGAAATAGGCAAGCCTCAAGACAACCCTTGCTGGCATACGTGCAAGTATTGATGACTCCGCTTTCGTTTCCAGGCGCCAGATAGCAGATACCCGTCCGGTAGCCTAACGCTTCACCCTTGCTCGTTTTGGCATTGTCGCAAGTTAAAACGGCGCGATAGCCCTTTGGGCGCCGAATCAGGACCGTGGTCTTGCGCTTGCGTTTCGTGGTTGCTTTCGTGTTCGTCATGTTCATTCGTTCCATTGACTCTATGATCGTCTCATGATTCGTGCCACGAATCAAGCGAATTGCTCGATCACGACGAAAATATTTTCGCTGGCGTGAGCCGCATTGTGAGTCGCACTAAGAGATACCTCTAACAGCGCATGGCAGTCATGGCATAAGACTTCACCACGAGCCGTCATCTGATTGCACTGTTTCCAAACCGTGCGCTTGAGTAGGCGTGTGCGGCGCCCTGTATCCCACTGGTAACCGCTCTTGCATCTCGAATCCCACATCGTGCTCGTTGTCATGTCCGTTCTCCGTTTCGTTCGTGCCGTTCGCGAAGCTTCAGCCTACCATGCACTTTCTAACTCGGGCCGCATTCGCCCCACGCCGGGCCGTCAGCGAATAAGCCCAATGGTTGCTTGGGGTTGCCGCGATTCGTAACCTCAAGAGCCGCCCGCCGGCCGCGAACGGAGGTAAGTATCTTGTTATGAAGGACCTGGCGCGGCTCGTAACCTCGAGTAACCTCGAGTGCCACGGGTCCTTGGTGTATGGGGTATGTCGGCGCGCCGGTGTCCGCAGTTCGCGCTTTGACCGAGTACCGTAAGTACTAACTGGGCCGTTTCTGTGGTTGTTCGTACTAGGGCAGGACTGACTATTATTAGTCGCCGGGAGTTTTAGGGGCGGATTTCCCAGTTCCAGCCGCTTTTGGTGCGGAAGGCGCGGGCGACAGCGCCGTTGGGCATGATGATCTGATATTCGGAGGGATCGACGCCGGCGCGCGCGAGATCCGCGAGGTATGCGGGGAGCCAGCCGTTGGATTGAAGGGACGGAACCTGGCGCGAGTCATGGAAGACGCCGGCATTGCCGTTGGCGAATAAAATTATGCTCTTGGTCACGTGCGGGTATAGTATCGCAACATGTCCGGATGGCAATTACGGTGCGCAATCTGCAAGCGTTTCGAAACGAATGATCTCGTCGTATTGCAAGAGCACGCGATGAAGAAGCACGGGTACACGCACGAGGACTTTCAGAACCAGGAGCGGCGGGAGAAGGAGCGCGGCGAGGGGTATATCTGGTCATTCATGCAGGACGGCCAGGATTGGCTCGACGCTACGCCAGTGGTAGAGTAATCGACAATGCAAGAGCGATGGCTCTGTATGTCGTCGGTACTCAGTTGTGCAGTCTCCTAGAGGGGTAGGCCAGTTGAACAGAGCCATCGTATAAAAGAGGTTTTGCGATGGGAAAGCGTTCGCCGCGGCAACGGATCGAGAATGTGGGCGTGAGCGCGTTGGCGCGGGAGACGGGATTATCCGCTTCCACGATCAGCGATCACATGCGAAAAGGTGAGACGCCGGATCAGATCAGGGCGTATGCCAAAATCCGTAGCAAAGCAAAACAGGAGATGGCGGAAGCGTTGCCGCCGGCGAGGAAGCAGCAGACCGCTTCGAAGCCGGATACAGGCGAAGAGACGGAAGAGGAGAAGACCGAATATGAGGCTCTCCTCCGCTTGCAGGGTATCCGCGATCAGACCGAGGCGATGAAATTGCGCCGCGCCAAGGCGCTGGCGGAAGGGCAGGAGATCACGAATAGGCAGAAGCGCAGCGAACTGGTTCCGGTGGTCTATGTGCGGCACTGGGCGATCAAGTTTCTGCAAGCCAGTCGGGACACGCTTGAGAAAGGGCCGTCCGAGCTACAGGACAAGTTGTCGCTCGAAAACGATCCGAAGAAGTGCGGCGCCATTCTCCAGGTTTGGGTCGAGAGCGTGCTCAACAAGCTGTACGAGTTGGAGACACTCTGGGGCGAAGGCCGGGAAGAAGAGAAGGTCGCGTGACGATCGAGGAGTTTCAGGAGATCGGTTTCCCGTATCCACCGCCTCTCTTTCAGGAATTCCGCGAAGTATTCAAGGTTCACAGATGGCTGAATCTGGCTGAGTGGAGCGAGAAGAACATCGTTCTCTCGCCCGAGTATTCGGCGGCGACGGGCAATCTGCAACTCTACGGCTGGCAGAGGGGGATCTTCGACGCGATCAGCGATCCGTCGATCGAACAGGTGATCATCATGAGCGGGACTCAGTTGGTGAAGAGTCTCGCGATCATGTGCGCGATCGCGTATTGGATCGTCACAGATCCGGGTCCGATTCTGCTGGTGGAGCCGAAGAAGGACGCGGCGACTCAGTTCAGCAAACGGAGACTCGCGCCGATGAGCCGGGATTGCCCTGCGCTGAAGGGAAAGCTCTCGGACAGTGTGCATGAAGGTTCGTCAACGACGCTGTCGAAAGAATTTCCCGGCGGGAATCTGCTGATCGTCTCAGCTCGCACGCCGATTGACCTCGCGCAGCATACGATCCGCTATCTGGTGTGCGACGAGATCGACAAGTACAGCGAGGATGTAGGCGGGAGCGTTCAGCGACAGGGCGAAGGCGATGCCGTGGATCTGGCGTGGGAACGCGCCATGACGTATGGGAGCCGGCGGAAGCGCGTGATGGCGTGCAGCCCCACGGTCGCGGGAGTGAGCCGGATCGGGAAGGCGTATCAGCAGAGCGATCAGAGGAAACCGTATGCCGCGTGTCCGCATTGCGGCTTCCGCCAGGTCCTGCGGTTCCGCGACAAGACGGGCTACCACGTGAAGTGGGATTCGAGCGTGTCGGAATCGATGCGGCCGGCGACGGCGCGGTATCACTGCGTGAAGTGCGACCGCCCGTGGACGGAACAGGAGCGCTGGCGGGCCGTGAACGACGTGGAATGGCGCGTCGAGAATCCGCTGACGGACGGGAAGGTGGCGGGATTCTGGGTGAATCACCTGTACGTGCCGCCGCAATGGAAGCGGTGCTCCGATATCACCCGGCACTTCCTGACGGCGAAGGATGACCGGCAGAACCTGAAGACGTTCATCAATACGGTTCTCGCGGAGGAATGGGTCGAGGAAGGCGAGGCCCCGGAAAAAGAGAAGCTGTTTGCGCGGCGCGAGGCGTATGCGTTCGGGGATGCGGCGGTGATTCCGCAGAGAGGCCTGTTCCTGACGGCGGCGGCTGACGTTCAGGAGCATCCGCCGCGGCTCGAGGTCGAAGTGAAGGCGTGGGGCCGAGGAAGAGAGAACTGGAGCATCGGCTACTGGGTTCTGCAGGCGTTCGCGTCGAACGGCCAGGAGCTTCCGGTCACTTCCGCGGAGTTGTGGGACCAGCTTGAGGAGTTGCTTCAGCGCGACTGGCTCCACGCCAGCGGGCATTACCTGCCGATCCTCGCGATGTGCATCGACACCGGACGGAATCCGAAGCCCGTGTACGAGTTCACGCGCCGGCCTGGTCACCGCCAGTTGCACTACGGGCCGGGAGGGATCAAGCTCGTCGCGCACCGGACCATCGTCCCGGTCAAAGGCACGCCGGATGCGCTCCGGATCATCGCATCGATCTCGAAAGAGGACGCGGCCCGCCGCCGGCAAGGAATCCGCATCATCGGGATCGGCACGCACTGCGCGAAGGGCGAGATCTTCGATCTGTTGCGGCACGCGCTCCCGCATCCGGACGATTCGCCGTCGCCGGGATGCCACCACTTCCCGCTCTACGACATGGTCTACTTCGAAGGCCTGACTGCGGAGGTCCGGATCGTGACCGAAGCCGGGAAAGTGGAGTACGAACAGCGCTACAAGCGCAACGAGCCGCTCGATCTGGCGGTCTATAACCGCGGCGCGGCGTCGATTGTGGGCATCGACCGCTTCACGGAAGAGGCCTGGAGGAAGCTCGAAACCGCCGTCGAGCCGCTGGAGAAGCCGGAAACGCCGCCGGCCGCTCGTCCGGAAGCGCCGATGCCCGCCGGCGTCCCGGTTTCCCCGGCGCCGGGAGGGCAGTTGCGGCCCGTGCGCGGCGGATTTCTGCGATAAATTACGGCAAAGGAGGGCGCGAACAATGAGGCGCTTTCTCGTTTTGGTCGCGATGACGGCGATGGCCGCTCCAACAACCTTCAACGGATCTCTGGGGCATTTCACAAACACCGGGACGGGCGTGGCGCGAAACCTGCAATTCGTGGCGTCCAGGCACACGGTGACGTTCATTCCTGCCAGTTCCCCCAGCGCCTGTTCGGCGCGGATTGAAGGCAGTATCGACGGGACGAATTACTTCGATCTGAGCGGCCCGCAGACCTGCACCAGTCCGGTGATGTTCCACATTAGCGACAAGCCCATAACATCCGTGCGGGCTTTCGTGATCACGCTGACGGGCGGATCAGTCGATGCGCAATATCAAGGGGTGCAGTGATGCGGCGCCTGGTTCCGGCGGCGGCGCTGATCGTCGCTGGCGCAATCGCGCAGACCTCCGTAATCGGCGGCGGAGGGGGATCGGGCAAAGCGCCCTATTACTCGTCGCTGTTTTCGTCGGTGTCCTCCGCGACCGTTCCCGGCGCCACGCACGGGTTTACGGCTGCTCCCTGCGGCCTTGTCGTAATGGTGTACGACAATTCGACTCCGCGACAGTTGCTCACTCCCAACGGCTCCCCGCCGGTCACAGTCGATCCGGTCACGTGCGATGTGGTGGTGCGGTTCTCGGCGGCGACGAGCTTTTACGTGGCGATCAACGGCGGCGCGGGGCCGCAAGGATCTGCGGGCGCGGCGGGACCAGCTTTCAATCCGCTCGACCGGACGGTGTTCTGGAAGATCGACAATTTCTGCGGCGGCGAATTTCCCTCGACCACCGTGGACGTTGTGGGCGAGATGGGCTGGCATTTGGGAGTAACGAACGCGGGCTCCGCGAGCATTTCGAATCTACTGGGAACGGATCTGGATGCGAATCACCCCTGCGGCGTCAAGCTGGTCAGTCCCGCCAGCACGGGCAATGGATCGTATCTTGAACTGTTCGGCGGCGTTCTTGCCAGCGCAATGGCGGCTGGCAGCTTAAGGCCTACGACGATTGAGTATCACTTCAAGATCTCGAGCACATCGAACATCAAGTTTTACCTGTCATTCCTTTCGGCGGCGCCATACTCCGTGAGTCTGGGAAACTCCACGGCTGGCTGCTGGCTCCGCTATGACACCAGCCTTGGAACACCGGACACCGGATGGATGGCGGCGTGTTCGGATAGCGCTGCGCAAACCGTGTCCGCTCTGGCCGGGACGCTCGACACAAACATCCACCGGGTCACGCTGACCTGGACTGCGGCCGGCTCCTTTTCGATGGCGATGGATGGCGGAACGCCCACTGTAATCAGCAAGGCGATACCGTCCAGCAGTCAACTGAAGACGGGCGTGGCCGTCTCGAATGACGGAACCTCCACCACAAGCGCGGCATACGTCTATAAGTTCGTCGTTCAGCAAAGCGGGCTGGTGGTGAATTGAGCCCGCCAGAGCCTCAAAATCGCTGAAAAACCGCGTTTTTCAGGCAAAAACAGGCGAAAAATGACATTTTCTGGCGTTTTCGTGCTATTCTGAAGGAGTTCGTTTCCTTTCGACCTTTCGGAGGACCGCATTTTCCCTAGAGATGCGGTCCTCGATTCTTTTTGGGGCGTATTGCCCATCTGTGCAGTACCCAGAGGCTCACCGGACGAGCCACTACTCGTTTTTCTCCCTCATTTGCGGTCGAAAAGTGTGTAGTTCGTGAAAACATGAACATGTCGATCTGTTTGCGCCGTTTCGCATCGACGGGACGGGTCCGGTCCTATCCATCGTCCAGCCCCGGCTCGTTCGATTCTGGCGCCGGGGAGGGCCTTCTGGTCGATGCCGGGAAGTTTTTACGGACGAGGGCCTGCCGCATGGCAAGCTCTTCCGGCGATAGAACACGCTTCGGGAACGCACGGATCATGCGGATGGCCGCTTTGGCGTTCTCGACCGGGATGCCGGCGATCTTCACGTCCTGAACGCGCCGTCCGGTCTTCGGATGCGGGGAAATATCACCCATCCAGAGTTTTCCGCCCAGCGCTTCCCATCGGCTTCGATTGGCAGGAGCGCCGTCCGTGACCATCAGGCATAGCCGCCCGTCATCCACGTACAGGTGGCCGCGTTTACCGGGGATGATCTTGTCGCCGCAATCGTCCTGACGGATTCTGAGCCGCCGGTCAGCGGCGAAGGAGTCAATCGTCATAAGAGATTTCCTCTGGCGGGAGAGATTTTGAACGGGCGGTCTGCCGGGAGAGGCGAACCGCCCGTGTGCCCCACCGCAGTAAGGCGGCAAAACCCACAGAGTGGGGAATCGGTCCAGCGAGATCCCAAGCACGGGAGCGCCGAGCCGAATTCAAGGAACAACCGAGTCGCTACCGGAGGTAGGATAGCCGATTGCGGCGGGAAAAAGAAAGAGCCTACAGCCGGAAATGGGATGTGCTGTAGGCTCTTCTGCGCTCTGCAAGGTTCAACGCTTCTCGACTACGCGATCTCAGTATACATCGCGGATTTCAGCGCG